>Ga0325411_1001627_pt1 | contig 25074 bp, 23 predicted proteins | sample PopdelMetagenome_13_FD_206181 | JGI IMG/M metagenome (GOLD analysis project Ga0325411, IMG submission 206181) | Populus deltoides microbial communities from Bellville, Georgia, United States - Xylem-PdIQD-R4 | ecosystem: Host-associated > Plants > Phyllosphere > Stem > Wood/Secondary xylem... | reverse complement strand
AATATGGAGAAAAGATCAATTTTGTGAAAAATAAAAAAGTAAAAAATAAAAAACAGAAAGTGGCAGTCTTGGCAGAGGCATATCACACACTAACATCTACACCCAAACATTCCTTCCCAAAGGGTTTAAGCTTTTCTTATTCACAAACCACTGCCAAAAACTCTCACCTTCTAAAATTTCCCATCTTTCCCTAATCTTAATAAACACCAAAAAAATGGCCTCATTTACAGCCGCCAGATCCATTTTCCGGTCATCCGCCGCCCGTAACGCGGCGGCCCGCCTTGCTTCTCAATCCAAATCCAAACCTAAAGCCTCCCCCTTTAGCCTCAACTCCACTGCCAACAAACCCGTTCTCAGGTCACCATTACCCCTCCTTGTGTGTATAAATATTTATATATATTGTCTTGTTATAGTTTAGAAAGATTAAAACCTTAATGGGTTGTTTTGTTTTCTGTTGTTTTTGGTTAATGAAGGAGGAGTCCAGTGGAAATGAGCTTTGCTGTTGAATCAATGATGCCTTACCATACAGTGACTGCTTCTGCTTTGATGACTTCAATGCTCTCCATTTCTCGCTGCGGTTATGGCTGGCTTCCTGAAGGTATAGAAAAGATGTAATCTTTTTTTTTCTTAAATGTTTCTGTTTAATGATTGATTGTTTCCTTGATTGATTGAGTAATGGAGTGTCATGTTACCAAATTGATGATTATGTTATGTTTTGGTGTAATTTTGTGTTGATGTTTTGAGAAACCGATGTAGAAATTAGAATTCTGGTATAAAGTAATAAAAAATTGTGGTAGTTAAAAGGCAATTAACAAATGGGGTAATGGTAACTTTTATATATCTGTAATATGTGGTCATCCTATTTTCTTGTGTTCAGTGAGGAGTAGTTTTGGTATAGGTTGTCTAACCAGTGGGTTTTATTCTTGAATTAGGTATCTAACAACGTTTGTAATCCCCCTTGATGTTCTTTTCTTCCTTTTAATTTTCTGGTAAGTGAGTGTTTGCTGGATTAGTCTATTAGTGGACGTGAGGCCATGTGGTTAAGATAAATGGCATACGTTTATTTGCTAAGCCCTCTCAATTTGTGCATTATCACATTAAAATAATTAAGAAGAAGATAAAAGCCTTTCTTTGTTTTGATAAATAGGTGCAAACTCCTCTCTTTTCATGTTGTAGGACGAGTCAAGACTAGATGAAGATCGAGAAGAAAAGATGGAATGACTTGGATTTGTTTTTATTTTGAAGCTTTTAAACTAGTAGGGATGGCATCATATCTAGATTAGACAGAACAGTTATCTTATCTGAAAAATGCTGAAACATGATGTAAAATGACAGCAATTTAATATAAGGATGCTGTTGCAAGGATTTCTAAATAAGTCTGATTGAATGATCCGTGTTTGAGATTATCCTGAAAGAATTTTCTGTTGCATCAGTGCCATTTTCTCTATTTATTAAAAGTCCATCATATGTTTGAGTTACAATTTTTCCTGTTGATAATCCAGTGTATTTGTAATATATTGAATGAGCATCAGAGCCAAAATACAGATCATTTGTGCAAATTAAGAATTTCCATGAATAACGAACAGCCACATGGTGCAGGAGCATAATGGTAGCTTGACCTAGATTCAGCCAATAGGGGCAAACACGGTGGATGTATTACATGGATGTTCTGACAACTATGCATTGGTTTTTGTTGGACAAATTAACAAATGGATGGCATGGCAGCTATTACGGTGGTCTGGTTGTTTTATTGTAGTATTATGTTTTTTTCAAAAAAATAAAAATCCCTCTGAATTTTTTTTCTTTTGGAGTTATATTGACAATTATTTAGAGAGAAATTTAACTTACTAAATTGTACTATCAGTGTCCGATGGAATGGTTGAGCTGGGATTGGTGGTTAGTGGCAAGAAGATGGATGTGAATCATTGTTGTTTCCAGACCATATAGTGTCCGTGTTTCTTAGAACTATATATTGCCTATAAAGAATCCTTTTGATAATTTGAGTTCTGATGACATATATGTAGTTATAAATGCACTTCTTGTTAGTCTTAAGTTTAAATAGTTGGCTTTAAGCATTTCTCTAATTAAATTTATTTAAGAAAAAAATCAACCTGACCATTAAGGGAGCATACTGATTATTGTTATTCAATCAGCTTGCAATGATGATGTGTGATGAATTGTCAGAAGATTCAAGCAAGTTTTAGTACAAAATTCTGCCTTTAAAAATATTGCTGCTGAAGAGACCAGTTGGATTTTCTGAGCTTCTAAAACCTAGATGGATTAGTAGACTCTCATCCTTCTATAGCCCTAATAAGCTACTTGTTTGTCTTATATGTTTCTGTTGTGCATAAGATGTAGCTCTCAGTTCATCAATTTGAAAGATGTATTACAGATTCATTCAGTTACAGTTTTCACTGCGTTTTCTTTCTGAAGCTTCTGTACTGTTGGTGTTAAATAGGTGATTTTATGCACCCTACTAATTTGTTGTATTTAACCAGCTTGCAATGATGATGTATGATGAATGTGCAATGGGTTCGGGTGAAGTTTTGTTCAAAAGTTCTTTCATCTAAGAGAATGATGCCTGCTAGATTAGAAGTGTTGAATAAGCTGCCTAATGGAAAGTTCACCCTGAATATTTTTTCCCCACTCCTTTCATGTTTCTTCTGAGCCCCAAACTATAAGTATTTGTATGTAAGAAACTCTGGGACAGCACCCTTTTCATTAGTGTCATGTAGCCTATAATAGCTGCTATATTTACTTCGATGGACATGAACGAAAGTGAAGGTGTTTCAAATATTTGGATTTCTGTGTACATTGATGTTTATCCATTGCCATTTGTTATTTGAAGCTTTATGTTACATGTGTGACAACTATGAGCTGTTCCCTTACGTCTTATAAGCAAGTGGACAGTGCAACAACCCCTTGTTGATCTTGTGCTGCTTTTATCCAATCCTGCACATCCTTGTCTCATCATTTCAGGCTGGTTAGGATAATGCGTTGCTTGAGATATTTTTAGCTCATATCAAACCCTTAGGCACGCTTCATCTTAATGTCAGGAAACCTATGCATGTTAAACTGCGGAGGCATTCATTCTTAGTGAATGCTAAATGTGTTTTGCGTTGTTTTTTTCTGCTGGTAGTTGCCTTTTTGTCCGGTGCAAGTCAAGGACATTAAATCATTTATTGTCAGCTAGATTATGCATTGTGCTGCCTTAGAATTGGTTTATTTAACAGATTAAGGAATTGTGCATCTCAACCATGAGGGTTTTTGGCCTTTTTATTTCTGACTTCATCTTTTTTTTTAAGGGTTATAATCTGTTGTTGACTATTCTGGTCTGTAGGACCCAGTGGTTCTTTCCTCCTCTCTGTTTTTTTTTTTCATTGCTCATGTTCGTGTAGCCGCACTGTTTGTTTTATGTTGCATACCCCTGCCCAACTGAAAATTCAGTTGAAAATTAAGGACATAAATTGAATGTTATATGTGTGTATGCATAAAGAAATACATGCACTTACGTATAATTGCCACATACAGATCTTAATTTTTTTCACCGTATCCCGCATTGCTTGATATAGCGTATTTGATCCATCCGGTTGTAAGGTTTAAGTTAACCCCAAACCTAACCTCATTGCCGCAAATTACTTGGTTCGTTACATATTAACAAATCCATAGAACAGGGTATACTCTCCCTTCTCGTTTAGATTCATTGCTGTTCTCTTTCAGATTTCAAGTTTATTTTTAAGGTCATGGTTTTGTAAGCAAAGAGACTGAACCCTGTCGAGCATAATACCAACAGCTTGCAAGGGAGAATGTCAACGAATGAAAAAGAAAAACAGAAGGAAAATAAAATGAAATAAAAAGGCCGGATTGGATAATCACATTCAGCTGCATTCCATTCCCAATCTGATAATTGTTGCAGTTAACAATGAAACTTGCAACTTCTCATCAAAACTTTGTACCATATTCAAAGCAGAATCTTAGTCTTATGTAGTTCACAACCAGGAAACAATAATCAAGTTTTTACTAAATATGAAATATTCACTTCCATCAGAGAGATGGTAATCATGCTTGAACAGTAACCAACTCATACTCAACCAGAGAAAGATTGTTATTCTCTTTAACTGCAAAGTTAGCAGGTTCAGCAACTTCAACTCGTCCCCACTTGTCTACTGCAAGCCTCATAGACCCCTTGAACATGTCAATCTTTGCGTTACGCAGGATGACAGTGGCACCAGGCTTCATCATGTCAGCTGCATAGGATCAAACTCACCGTTAGAACACATGAAAAAACATTAAACAAAACTTTACAATTGTCAAAAAAATCATTAGCACCTAAATCAAGGAAAACGGTGGTCAATTTATTATAGATAGTAAGACAGGTTACATGTCTTCCAGCATGCAGTGTTAGAGGCAGGATATGTTTTCCCCGCTGTTACAAGCCACAAGTACAGATGATGCTCGACACCATGAATTAGCATGTCAAAGAAAACAACCCATGGTTTGCCCATAATGAAGACCAACCATCAGTCCAGAAATACACATATCACCTCCAAAAGATGAATAACCACATCCAAAAGAGAACAAAGTGAATTCTATTCACCCATGCTTGCACATGTTAGTTACCGATGGTGGGATCACTGATCAAAGCATCAAATTTTATGTCATGCAACTATACAAACTAAAGAAAGCAAGACCAGACAATTTTTCTAGCACCTGAATGGAGCATTCTGTTTAAAATCAATAGAAGACACTTAATGTCCACTGGCACAGAATTATAGTTTTGCCTATCCAATTATGTGTATGAATCAAGGATAAATAATTATGTTGAATTATGAATTCTGATATTCAAGCATTCTGATCTACAAGGCTTACCCATTTCACTTCTAATATTCTACAATCTCAAAATTCATTCTCACCCTTGCAAAACTTTGCTTCCCAAACACAAACAGGCTAGTTTGCTTTGAACTACAACCCCCAAAGGCTCAGCTTTGCCAAACATTTACTTTCGTTCAACCCTAATAAAATAAAGACCCAAACTCTGTTCTCTCAACAAACCATAACAAAGTAGAAACAAACCACAACAACTGCAATAATCTTAACAACACAACATTAAATTAACCAAACCTCATAAAACCAAAAGATCCAAATAACAAATTCAAAGAATTAATCCTCAAAACCCTAAACCCAGCAACCATTGAAGCAAAAACATCAAAACCCAACACACAAAAACCAAAAAAGCAGCCACCTTTACTGCGTCTCAGGACTCGGAACCCAAACGCCAGATGCCATTTCAAACAAGAACCAAAACCCAGAAACAATTTCAATCAAAATGATCAAACCCCCAACAAAAAACACATTATTTATCCATAAAGATGAACGAATCTATTACCTTGTTCATTTCTTGCAGTGAAAACAATACACCCAGTCTCATCACCAACAAGACATTCATTAATACGAGAAGGGCGTTGAGGGTGTTGGGAGATAGACATAGGAGCACGACGTGGCTTAGGAACAGGGACTGGTTTAGAGTCGAGAATTTTGACTGTGAGATTGTGACCATTAGTTCCTGGCTTTAGTTCTTCTACTTTGATGAACACTGGCTTTCTTTTCTCTGCTGCTGCTGTGGCCATTTCGATTGGAAGATCTATTGATTTGACAGAGAGAGAGCAAGCAAGAAAGGCCTTTTCTTTCTTATATATAAACACTAGTGGTTGTTTATAAATTGAAGGGAGCGGAGAAAGGAGAAAAATGGGAATTAGGGTTTTTGATTTGGGTTGGACTTTTGGGAGAAGTTTATGTGGGGTTTATGCACGTGTGCTGTTTTTATTGGTTGTTGTTGAGGGGAAGTGAAATGTCCTACATATGTGTGAACGACATATAGCTTTTTCTGGTTTGACACAAACGACATGTCTAGATTTTTAAATTTACTAGATTTTTGTGATTACTTTTTATTGGATTAGAATAGAATAATACTAGAATAATATTATAGAGACGTGGTTGGATAATGTTTTTTGATAAAAAAAAATATAAATATGCAAACTTTTTAAATGCATTTAAAAAAAAATTCTAATTATAAATTAAAAAACCTACACATGCATTTAATTTAATACAACATGAATAATTTGTGTTAATAAATACAAAAAATAAAATATTAACGCGTCTATTCAAATATAAAGAAAAATAAATTTAAGAAAAATGTTTTTTTAAAAACCTAAAAATTACAATTTTACTATTGTTATAGTAAAAACAAAATGGTAAAATTTACAATTATAACATTTTTATAGGAAAACATTGTTTCAAAAAAACTAAAAAAGTATTACAAAATAATGAAAATAAAAAAAATTGTAATAAATAGATCAAGTGTAAAATGATAAAAATACCAAGTATAAAAAAAATATAAAAAAACTTATTTTCTAAATAAAAAAACAATTTAAAAATTATAATTTTACCATCACTGCTCCAATAAAAAATTAGCAAAATTTATAATTATGTCATTTCAATTTTCTTTTAATACACTAATTATATTTGGTTAGCATTCTAAAACATAAATATAGATGTCAAAGAGATATAAATATATTTATTTGAATAGATAAGAAAGAGACGATCTGTTGCAATATCTCTATCTTTTCTATTCCGACACAATCAAACACTTTATTATATAACTCATATTTGGTTGCAAGGCCCCTTCTATTTTTGTTCACTGCTGATTCATTCTTTATTTTCATTTATCGGGTAGCAAGGAACATGATCAAAATGTTAAAAGAAAAGGACACTCAAAGCAGAAGAAATACAATATCTTTTTATTTGTACATGCTAAAATGGATGGATCTTTTTTTGTTCACAGTAATTGTTAGTATTTTAGAGTAGAACACGATGCCTCATATCGATATGCTGGAATTGCAAATTTATGGTTGTTAGAAATGGCAAAGATGCAAGCAAGCAAGCTACTGTTTCTGGGAGGTCACTCCTTCTGCCACCACTAAGGCCTGTTGTTGCACTTGCTCTCTTTCAGCTTCCCCCCCTTCTGCCACTACTAATGCCTGTTGTTTCTCTTGCTCTCTTTCTGCTTCCCCTTCTACCTGTGTTGGAAGTGTCTCCCCATCTTCCTGTTTTAGCATTAGATGTTGCCGGAAGCATCGTAGTATCACCAAGGATATAAATGCTGCAAATAAAATCAAATCTAACTTAATAATCAAGGCTTGAAGTTCTGTAGTTACATTATATGTGTCCAATGACATCCTAGCAAAATGCTTGCATGTTAATGCCCTATTGAATTTTTATGTAACTTTCAAAGATCCATTTAACAGCTTAAATACTGAAAAATTCTGCACAATTACCAGTAAAAATACGGGTTTTGACACTTGACAGATTCCAGAAAGCTGTTACTGCTGATGCTGCCACAATCTTTTTGTGAGAACAAGCTCCCCAAGCTTCAAACATTCGGTTTTTCATTTGCTCAGCTGAAATACTCCGAAAAATCTCACTTTTAATCAACCATGAATGGTAAGACAGACTAATAGCATTCCAATTACATGGAGAGGTTTTATATACCTTTCTGCTTTATCTGACTGGAATAGCAAGCATATAGTTTTGGTATGGTGAAGCTGATGAAGAACCCTGCTCAAATTCACAGCGAAACAACCAGGACATTCCAATTAAGAACTGAATTATCATCAAAACATTGATCACAAGGAGATTTGTTAACATATTTGTATTCTAGTTCACATACCAATAGCACAAAGCCTCCTCAAAGTTACAAGATGACCATACTCAGCACCAAGAAGCAAGAATGGAATTACCTGGAACCAGGATATAAAAGGCTCTTTAAGGTACCGAGCAGATGGGAAACATTTTTAAGAGTACTATGCAATGAGATTTGGTAGTTACTTTTAGGGTCATGGATGGTTCTCCTGAGAAAAGCTCTCTTGTCTTTGAAATTGCAAGATTTGCAGCTGGGAGTATCAATGTACCCACTCTCAAAACGTCCTCTTCTGTCAGCTTAAATTTTCGTGTCTTTTCAACATTGTTTCTGTGATTACATTATAAAATTCCAAAAACTCAGAACATATGATTTTTATGAACTGGAACATGAACATAATTTTGTGCAGAAACATTGGAGGCATGTACCTTTGGCATATCGAATTCGAGCAGAAAGATGCACCCAGAACCAGAAGTCCCAGTTGCGAAATAGCAGATAAAATGCTATAAAACATAAAAATGAAGAGGTTTAGATACCTTAACGAAACCACAAAACGAATATTCGAAACACAAGAAGTATAAAAAAGAGATACACACCTAAAGTTCATCCCTTTAGCAAAGCAAGATGATAGGAAACACAGACATCCAAGACCAAACCAAAGGCTTGATTTTGCCACATCTTTCCACATTATCAAATCATAAACAACCATTCCAATCCTATCCAAATTGCTTCCATCACCTTCATCAACTTCTAAAACCCCACAAATCACCATAAAATAAGCACAAATCAATTAAAAAAAAGATCCCAAATTTAAAGGACTAAACAGCAAAAAATGAAAAAGAGAAACATTTATGATTTATACATACTTGTAGTAGAATTGGAAGAAGGAAATGAATGGACTAAAGAGAGCTTCTCTTTCTCCTTCTTAGACCGGCCGCTATGTCTTCTTTTTCTCACTTTGCCAACCTCATCTACCAAACCAATCAAATCCCTCTCTTCCCTACTCTCCACCTCCAATCTTCTCCTTAACCTTCTATTACTCCTCGGTGAAGCACAACCTAAAGAACCCGTCTGAGATCCTCTAGTTTTGCATCTCCTTCTAGACCCATTTTGCTCCAAACCACCCTCCTCTGGCATCTCATCCCGGTCGGCAAGACGAGTTCTAGATTTTCTTGAAGGAGATGGTGAGAGAAGGAGAAGTTCTCGAAGAGGGAGAAAATTGGTTGAGGACTTGAGTGAAAGACTAGATGGGGTTGACGGGGTTTCCTTCGGTGATGAAGGAATAAGGTCTAGAGATAGCTGAGGAGGCCGTGATTCTGGGTCGATAGAGTATGTGATTCTTGATAAACGAGAGGCTGATTTTGCTTGAGTGTTTGAGTTTGATCTATGAGAAGGTGGTGTTGTATCCATTTTCTTAGTTCTTTAATGGCGGATTTTTTAGTGGGATTTGAGAGAGAAGAATCAAGGCTTGTTAAATGAGGAGATTGCTGGAGGTTTTTGATTGAGAAAGGAAGGGTTTTTGTTGAGATGGAAGTAGCCGTTGGGGAGACGGGTTTTGTCACTTTATGATATTTTGAGGTGGGAATTATGGGTCAATGAGGCCAGATGAGGTACAACGGTAAGAAAGTATGGGCATCTCTATTTCTTTGTGCCGTTTATGGCTTTTTCATGGTGGGATTGCATTTGTTAAGCTGTATTGTGGCCCAATTAAAGGTTTGAAGGTTTGGTGAATTTTTTTTAAAAAAATTAATATAATTTTAAATTATTTTAATTTACTAATATTAAAAATATATTAAAAAATATATATTTTTAATAAATTTCTAAACAAAAAAAATATTTTGAAAAACAACAGCTATCACTCTTACACATCCTCTAAAAGTTTTGACAATGATTATGATTTATCACTATTCATAATTGGTTATTTGATGACAATACTCTATGAGTTTAAAGTCATATGATAAAAGTAAGATAATCATTAAAGAACATTTTTTTAGGGTGACAGGTTTAGAGAAATTACAACATGGATAGTTAGAGACAGTTTTTGGCATTAACTGTTTTTAGACAAAACTGTCCAAATTTGGTTAGACCTGTCTAGGGATAATTTTTTATGTAACTTTTGTATTTTTTATAATAAATAGAGACCAAAGTTGTGTAGCCTGCAACAGAATTGTTCTTGGCACACACAAACAATTTTGTGTGTATCCTTTGTTATTGGTATTAATAAAAGCTTGAAGCTTTTTTCTATAAATTATACTTTGTGATTCTGATTTAGATATTTATGTTCTTGTGGTTTGTGAAACACCTTAGTATATAAGCCAAATATGATTTGAAATTGTGAGATAGGCTAAGTCTAGTGTTGCGCTAGGATTAAGATTGCATAGAAAATTTTATCCTTGTGTAAAGTGGAATAACTATATGTATGCTCCAGCTAAGTTTTACAATTCATCTCTTTGGATCCAAACTCTATCAAATCATTGATACATTCACTGTGGACTCTTTATATTCGAACTCGAAACCTATTTAGTATTTACTACCCCAACTAGTATTTCAAGGCTTACAGGGTATCTTCCCCTTTCATCTCTTTTGCTTGAATGTGTGAGCAAAATTTAATCAGAAGTGTCACTTGGAAATTGTATCCAGCACTTTAGTAGCAAAAACTGGTAAGCACCCACAATTGAATTAGATCTTAGATAAGATTCAGGCCATGTAATTATATGAATATGATGATACTGATGGTTCATTACCGGAGACATGTTGGTCATGGCAAAGGCAAACTAATTTTCTTGTACTATTCCATTGGACAGAAGTTTAAGTTGGCCAGTTGGTACATATAAATTGTAATCAGTGGTTAGTGCTAGGTAGAATCACTCGACAGCAGGACAACATAGCATGATCTACATGATTAATTGATTGTTTAACTTCATTGATGAAAAGTCTAAATCATTTTTCCCGTTTATAAGCCACAATTTTGATGAAGTGATTAAGATATAGTCCAACATGAATTTGCCTTGTTATTCAAATCAGTCGTCCACAGACACTTGCCTTAGTTACATTGAGGCAACATGTTTATTTTGATGTCTTAACATGACTAGCAAGGTCTAATCTTCAACATGAAATTGCAGATGATGATCCTGTGAAACTATTGTTTCTTTGCATGTCTCTGGCAGAAGGCCTTTAACCTCTCAAGGCCATCTTCAAGAGATGAGTGTTCAACTCCAAAAGATATTCTGACCCAATTCTTCAATCCCACAGTAATCCCTGAAAGAATTGATGTTCATTAGTGTCTTTATGGGAGATCTTTCAAGCAACCATTGGTGCATCAGTTAGGCTGCTTCCCAGGCACAAGGATGAGAGATTCCTCTTTAGCTAGCTTGAGACAGAATTCCATGTCATCTTCAATATCATCAAGCTGTGGCAAGTGACGCTTAACCTGCAAAGGCAAATTGTGATTCATGCGCATGTCTTCAGCTAAACTAGATAGCTGTGAAGAAAGAAACTAAGATCCTTGTTTTTTTGTCTTTACCATGATAAATATCCCTCCTTCTGCCTTTTGCGGGCATTTCAAGCCTGGAATCTCCTTCAGTTTATCGAAACAGAAGTCCAAATCCTCTCTAAGAATGTCAATTGTGTTTGAGAAGAAATCCTCGGTTGTTTTCTCTAGGATATGAAGACAATAAGCAGTTACTATAGGAGATAAAAGCTTTGTAAGAGACCTGCAACTTAATTTGTCAATGTCCAAATATGTCCAGGAAGAAGTAGTTTAGAGATTGAATTTAGCAGAACGAATGGATTCGACAATCTCATCTTCAGATACCGGACAAGTCTTGAAGCACTGAAAACAAGAGGGATCACCCAAACCAAGTGAAATGGTAGGCCTTTGATCATCTTCTCTGAGATTTTCTTTTAGCTTGATCATCATGCCACCAATTCTGATTCGTTGTGTATTTTCAATACCGTTGTTATCTTGGAAACCCCATTTCTTCAATTTGTCCTCCATTCTTGATATTACTATTCTCTTGCTAAGAGAAGTTCGAAGTGAAACAAACAAGAAATGTTAGTCTAAAGAGCAATGAGGTTAGGTGACTTAGCTTTAGTTCCAGTTTCAAATGGCCCCAAAAGTGGACACAGAGAAAGAGAGAAAGGCAATATTTTATGTTTTCCATCACATGGAGTTCATGAAAGCATTAAATTATAATTGCATAATATTCATAGTCCAAGAAAGATAACTTAGAATAGCTTCAGATTAGTAGTCATCATGCTGAACTCTTGGAGCTCCTTCAATATTAATTCTATGCTTTGCATGTTGGTCACATCGGCTAATATTTTAGGTCTGCAAATAAGAACCTTGTATAAAATATGCATTTTTCTTGGATCTGCGAGCCCATAGGGTTCTTATTTAACAGATATTTTTATCGCCTTTTGACTCCTAATACAGCATTAATAAATACAATATTGAGACCTGAGGAGATCCACTCTCTTGTTGAATGGATGCCAACCCTCTATGACCTTGGGATTTACTTCAATGGTGGGTGAAGGATATTATTACAGAATAAGAAGGCTTTGGCAACTGATATAGGTGACAGATGCAATATCTTGCTGCGTAGGCGATTCGGTAAGGCCTATTTATGGCAACAGAAGTCACCATTTCGTCCCCTTTCACCTCTGAGGACCTGCAGCTTATGCAGAAAGAAAATTTGTGGCCAAGCCTTTGGCAACAAAAGATATGGTTTTAGCAGCAAATGCTTATTGTCTTCTTCATCAAACATTTATTCAAGTTAGTATTCCACGAAGACAATTGCCTAAGATACAAATAATATTGTGTGCAAATGACGTAGTTAATTAGAAACTAGATTAATTAGGATTTAAAGGAAAATAAGGAAGAGATTGAACTAAAAGAGCTCGAGAAAAACCCTAAACGTCATAGATAATCTCCAACAAGAAAGAAAAAGAACAATCTCTTTATTATTAGAACTATCAGGATATCAAAATCCACTAAAAAGTAAACAAATTTAGACAACTTCTTGGTTATGTGTCATCTTCGGATGGAAATTAACAAATTTAGGCTACTGGCATGTTGGCTTCATGACCTTTTATCACAAGACATTAAGCCATGCAAGATTTTAGTGAAAAAAATCTATCTACATTTGATATCAATTTCATAAGATAAAGTTAATTTTTATTAGTTTAATCAAACACTCATCTACCGAAAATGGAGAAACCTAAGTTTGTACAACATATTGTGAAAACAGCAAGAATTTTTCATCCTAACACCACATTCATCACATCCTTCAATGTTCCATCAACCTCCTAAGAGAGGAAAGACAATGGCTCATTGCTCGCATTTATGGGTGGCAAAAGCTACCCATTCAGCTTTATCCACCCATAACCATCTACTTTGATTCATCGGAACTTAAAATAATTGTCCATATAGGAAGTCACTTGCCTTTGTTACAATAATATTGTAAACATGTTTATTTCAATTTCTTAACAACATGAGCAAGGTCTAATGTTCAACATGAATTTGCTGATCAGCTGCTGTTGATCCTGTTAAACTATATTTCTTGGCATGTCTCTGGCAGAAGGACTTTAACCTTCCAAGACCATCTTCAAGAGATGAGTACTCAACTGCAAATGTCATGCGGAGCCAATTCTTCAGCCCCACAGTCACCCCTGCATGGAAATTTGTTCTGTTATGGTATCTCTGCGGTAACCTTCAAGTAACCCTCTAGAGTCTAGTCGTTAATAGCATAGGTTATCGAAATTACTAGCAGAAGTAACAGACAGGAAGTAGATATTTCTAGCTTGGTGATCACCTGGTAAAATAATGAGAGATTCCTCTTTAGCTAGCTTGAGACAGAACTCCATGTCATCTTCAATATCTTCAAGCAGCAACAAGTTAAGCTTAACCTGCAAGCACAAATAGTGATCATGTCAACGACTAACAAACTAATAGCTCAAAAGAAGCTCTTGATTTATATCTTTACCATAGCAAAAAATGCTCCTTCAGGCTTTTGTGGGATCATTATGCATGGGATCTCCTTCAGTTTATCATAACAAATGTCCAAATTTTTCCTGAGGATGTTGATAGTTTTTGAGAAGAAATCCTGTGTTGTTTTCTCTAGGATTTGAGGAATAGAACCCTGATGCCGAGACAACATCAAAAGTTACTGCTATGTATTGGAGCAGGTAAAGGAAAAAAAATTCACACTATCAGAATTCAATTTAAAATGTGAACTAAGTTTACAGTAATGAGTATTGCAGTAAAGATCCACAGATAAACTTGTCTCATTATGTTCATGAAGGTCAAAATCTGCAAACCTGAATTAAGGTTGGTGGGAAAGGCGAGTAGACAAGAAGTTTGTTAATGGACTCGGCAATCTGAGAATAAACAAGTGAAGAATAGTTTCACATCATATGTCAAGCAGTAGTTTCTGTAAGGTATCAGATTAGAAGTCATGATATCAAGTGATTTGATAAGTGTTATCAGCTTTAATTAAGCCTTTACCTCATCCTTTCGAAGCAATCCACTTGGATCACAAGTCACTAACCAACCAAGCCCCCAACCGGGAATCATCCATCTTTTTGATATAGATCCAAGAGTAATAACAGGTACAATTGTGGCAAACAAACTCATGGGCACAAATGGACTACTCCCATAAACAAGATGGCCATAAACTTCATCAGCAATCACAAGAATCCCAAGCTTTCTTGCAGTCTCCGCAATCTACCATATAACAAGATCAATTACCAGCTAAGCATAAAAGATGGTCTTTGTTTCAGGATTCAGGTCCCATGTTATTAATGATTACTTCACCTTATTCAAATGATTGTATGTATAAACACTTCCAGAAGGATTTCCAGGATTGATTATAACCATAGCAATGGTGTTCTCATCTGAGATAGCTTCAACAGCATCTAGATCAACCTCCCAACCTCTCTCCGGGAGAAGATCAAACTGCCTAATTTCTAGGTTGTTAAAAATTGCATAAGTTTCAACATCTGGATAACCAGGTCTTGGAAGCAGAATATTGGCTCCGGGCCGAGCTAGGACTTTAATTGTGATTTCTGCAGCTTGGTTGCAACCAAGGGTGAGATAGACATCATCTGGTGATAACCGGTAAGGAAGATCGCGAGAGAGATAGTCTGCAACAGCCCTTTTACCAGGAGAAAAAAACTAGAGATATATGCATCGTTTATGTAGAATGATAATTGAGAAAGATTAACCAAACATCAAATTATCTCGCAATGAAAGCCAAACTTGCGAGTGGATTCATCTCAACAACAAAGTGTGCACAAAGAAATTCATGATCTGGCCAACACCTACCTCCTTGCAGGAAGAATACCACCAGTAGGAGCATAAGAATTGAATTTAGCAGAACGAACAGCTTCAACTATGGCATCTTCAGCTATAGGAGTGGTCCTGAAGCACTCGAAACAAGAGGGATCGCCAAAACCAAAAGAAATTGCAGGCCTGTGATCACATTCATTGAAATTTTCTTTTAAAAAGTACACAGCATCATCAATGCTGGTTGGTGTTTCTGTCTTGAGCGCATTTGTGCCCATGGCATTCTTCTTTTGGTGACTAAATTTCAAGGGATAGGAACCAGTTTTAAACAATTTCTTGGTTACCTTCCATCCTCAGAACGAGACAAAGTTTGGGAACCACCATTTTGGCTTCTTGCCATTTTATTACAAGTCCACGGTTAAAGTAACAAATAAGCTTGTCCAGTAATGACATAAGACAAAGGCAAACGCAAATAAATGAAGGGAGGGTGTAATATTGTGAAATGAAAGAGAACTTTAATAGGAGATGGCAACAATACCCTTGGAGGATTAGATTTGAGGTATAAAAAAAATAAGAGGCATTGAGGTAATTACATAACCAATTGATAATAATAAATAAGATGAGTTAAAAAAAAAAAAAGAATCTGAAATTAGAAAGAGAGAGATCTAGAATGAGAGAAAGAAAAAAGAAGAAAAGATAAAAGAAAGAAGAAATTATGTGTTTAAGGTAAGATATATGTTTTAACATGTGAATATGTGATTGCGGTAATTAGAAACAAGTGTTTAAGGTAAAATATATACTTTTATTGTGGTAATTAGCTTTGAATTTGGTTTTGTTAAAGTTTAGGATCTTGAAGTTTTTTTTTTTTTTTGTTAGGTTGATGATTTAATTGGAATGTTAAAGGTTGATTATTTTGGGTTTTTTAGATGCTTGTTGGATTTTTGGAGATTTATCATTGTTGGGGAGATTGATAGATCTAGGTTTTGAAATCCTGATTAACCGGTTGACCAGTTGGACTATTTGAATTCAAGCGACCAATTTTCTTGATAATTTTGGTTGACTGATTGGTAAGTTTTGGTCGATCGGTTAATCTAGTAGAAAAGAATAAATGATTCTTTTTTGTTTGAAAAAATTAGAAAATGTTTGAGGTTCATCAAGTAGATCAGTTTAGAAAATGAATGATTCTTCTATATTTATGTTCTGGTAATAAATGATTCTTTTTTGTTCGAAAAGTTTAGAAAATGTTTGAGGTTGATAGATAGATCAGTTTAGAAAATGAATAATTCTTTTATATTTATGTTTTGGTCTCGAATCTTATAGATACAATCTCTTATGTTTTCTGCTTCAAGTTAGTTTTTAGTATATTTTTTTTGTATTCAGATACTTCTGATATTTTTCCTGTTGGGCATCAGTAGCACTTCCATCAATATTTACTTTTGAGTCCTAACTACTTTTGATTCATGTGAGTGAATAATATTTCATATACTAGAGGGGTAGTATAAATATTTGGATTGTTAATAAAAAATTGATCATGCGTCTTGGTAATTTATATATTATTTATTATCTCTTATCTATGATAAATCATGATTATTTATTGAGATTGATTCCTTTATATGAGTCATTATATACTTCTGAATTGATAGTTTCTTATTTGATTGATTGTATGAGTTAAGCCTTTAAGAAATAATTATGTTTTGTTTGATTATGATATGTTAATCAGAATACTCATGCAATTAAGGTAGTGTTAATTTTTGTGTATAACGTATTTGAATTCTAGTTGGTCAGGGAGTCACCAACCTGTGACGACTGGTCATCCCACATTTTGAAGCGTCATGCTCATTACATTTTGATTTTCTCACAAGTCTTACCTTATGATATATTTTTTTGTTATGCCCTGCTTGTGAAACTCTCATATAAACACATAAGCCAAACTTGTGTGTGTGTGTGTATTCCTCATGGATGTATTCCAAACTTATTTATTCAATAAGTTATCACACTCATCTTGTCATTATTTACTTTTTTCAGGCTTATAGCTTCGTTAACACGTCATTTCTGTTGGATTTTCAGGACTTGTTTTTTTATTTGTAATTAACGTTATTCTGTTATATCTAGTTAGAGCTCCAAAATTATAGAATTTATATTAACTTTTGTATTAAGATGTTGATTTAAATTATAAATTATAGTTTATGATATTAAATGTTGTATAGAACTCTGATTGAATTAATATAAAAAATTTGTATGTATATTTGAATTCGTATAAGTAAAAACCTGGAGGAGGACTTTGCCCATGTATCTGTCATGGATTGATGAACCAGATCATGACAGAGATAGCTATCCAAATTGTAAATGATGAATAGTTTAACAAAGAAATTGATGGTCTTCATTCAAAAGAACTTGAAATAGTTGCCCATGAAGTCACATACCTTAGCTACAGACGATGTTTCATACATGTTTATTTCAGTTTCTTAACAACATAAACAAGTAATGTAAATTTGCTGATGAACACCAGTTGATCCTGCTGAGCTACGGTTTCTTCGCATGTCTCCCACAGAAGGACCTTAACCTTCCAAGACCATCTTCAAGATATGATTGTTCAACTGAAAATGTTATGCGGAGCCAATTCTTTAGTCCCACAGTTACCCCTGAAAGAAATCTATCTCATCAGGGAATCTCTCCATGGTAAATCTTATAGCATCCCTAAGTTGTTCATCACGAGGTCATTAAAATTACTAGCAGAAGGAACAGACAGGAAGTGGATATTTCTAACTTGGTGCTCACCTGGTAAAATGACGAGAGATTCCTCTTTAGCTAGCTTCAGACAGAACTCCATGTCATCTTCGATGTCTTCAAGAAGTGAAAGGTTAAGCTTCACCTGCAAGAACAAATTGTGATAGTGTTTTTCACTAAAAAACAAGATTAGATCATATGAAAGCTGTTAGTTTCTGTCTTTACCAAAACAAACATGGCTCCTTCTGCCCTTTGTGGGCAAGTAATGCACGGTATCTCCTTCAGTTTATCGTAACAGAAGGCTGAAGCTGCTCTAAGAATGTTTATAGTTTTTGAAAAGAACTCCTCTGTTGTTTTCTCAAGGATTTCAGGAACAGCGGCCTGACACCAAAGCAACATAAAAATTTACCAACACATATAGAGCAGACCATCAGAACTCAGCTTAAAATGTTAAAAAAAAAGTTGTCTGACCATGATACTAAACATCACTGTCTATTTGACAGTGATTGATTAGAACTTTACTGCCCTTCCTTGCGAAGTTTCGTATCATAGTTAAGAGATTCTCAGACTAAGATGTTAATTTCCCATTATCTTCATGCAAGTAGCAGTTTAAGAATGCAAACCTGAATAAAGGTCGGCGAGAAAGGGGCGGGATTGAGAGCACTTTTAATGGAATCAGCAATCTGAGAAGCAAACAAGTAATGAATACGGTAACAAGGTATATCAAGCAACAATTTCTACAAGCTATATATCTTTTTGCATATAAAATCATAATAGCAGATATTAAATGACTGATTGAATGAAGGTTGTAAGCGTTAAGACTTTACCCCACATATCTGAAGCAAACCAGTAGGATCACTTGTTACTAGCCACCCAAGTCGCCAACCGGGAACCATCCATCTTTTCGATATGGATCCAAGGGTAATAACAGGCACAGTTGATCCAAAAACACCCATGGGCACAAATGGCTTGCTCCCAAAAACGATATGACCATATACTTCATCAGCAACAACAAGAATCCCAAGCTTTCTTGCAGTCTCCGCAATCTATCACATAACAGGATCAACAAAGCACATGAAAGCTGGAACCAGCATAAAAGACAGCACCCTGAAGTTATAGGTTAGTTTACCTTACTCAAATGTTCATATGAATAAACACTTCCACAAGGATTTCCAGGATTTATTATAACCATGGCAATGGTGTTCTCATCTGCAATAGCTTCAACAGCATCTAGATCAACCTCCCAGCCTTTCTGGGGAAGAAGATCAAAATGCCTTAACTCTAGGTGATGAGAATTTGCATAAGTTTCATAAATTCTAAAACCAGGTCTTGGAAGCAGAATATTGGCTTCTGGTCTAGCAAGGACTTTCACTATCATTTCCATGGCATGTTTGCAACCAAGGGTGACATAGACATCTTCCGGTGATAACTGGTAAGGAAGATCATTGGAGAGGTATTCTGCAATAGCCCTTTTTAAAAGCAGAAGTTACCAGCTTAAAAATTTGTTAAGAATGTCATGATATTTAGCTAATGAATTAGGTGGATGATGTTTGTTTATACCTTCTTGCAGATAAAATACCACCAGTAGGAGCATAAGAATTGAATTTAGCAGAACGGACAGCTCCAACTATGGCATCCTCAGCTATATTAGTAGTCCTGAAGCACTTGAAACCAGAGGGGTCACCCACGCCAAGTGAAATGGCAAGCCTGTGATCATCTTCATTGATGTTTTCTTTCAGAAATTTGACAACACTCTTAATGCTGTAACTTGGTGGTGGTGTTTTGAGGTTACCGATGCCTTCGAAACCCAATTTCCTTAATTTGCTCTCCATTTCTGGGTATTCTTGTTTTTCTTGAGTGAAGTTGCAAGAGAAAGAAGCACTTGAAATAGCATACGTTAGGCACTGGGTGTGCTTGGTAACGTTTCATGCTCAGATGGGGACAATTATAGTTCTGCTGACATTTTGGCCTCGTGTTCTTACTATCATAACTTCTTTTGGACATACGTTTACCAGAAATTCTTGGTGAAAGTGAAAAGGCATACATGCATGTGTGACCTTTGGCCAAGGATGATAGAATACAGAGGCAAATGAAGGATGATAAATATACGTTAATTTTCAAAAACAAAATAATGGGAGATAGGTATTCATATTTTAAATTAATGGTGAATAGTTTGGAAAAAAAAAAAAAACCGGTGGTCTTGATTCGAAGAACTTAAAATAGTTGCCCATGAAGTCGCTTGCCTCATTTGTAACTAGCCGAGTTGCCCTGCTGCTGCGGAAAGCTTTTTGAAATATATTTTTTATTTAATTATATAATAATAAAATAGATATTTGCAGAAAAGATAATAAATAAAATTATTGAAAATTTCATTATTTTCATTAAAATTATATTTTTTGATTCATGTAATTTCTTGTTGTTTTGACAACAAAATGGTTTTTTTATTAATAGTATAGTTCATTCAATTAAAAGTAAAAGCATTTAAGAAAAATATTTACAAAAACTACAATGACTTGAACTAAAAAAGGAAATGTATATTTATAATAAAAAACCTAACTTTCTTATTCATGGAGCTTTTTTTTTATTTGACGAAAAGCTTACTTTTGTTAGAAGCATTATTTTTAAAATAAAAATTTTATTATGATCGTTGTTAGAAGCAATAATAAAAAATTTATTATTCAGAAGAACTTGAAATATTTGCCCATGAAGTCGCATACCTTAGCTACAGACGATGTTTCATACATGTTTATTTCAGTTTCTTAACAACATAAACAAGTGACGTAAATTTGCTGATGAACAGCAGTTGATCCTGCTAAACTATGGTTTCTTCGCATGTCTCCCACAGAAGGACCTTAACCTTCCAAGACCATCTTCAAGAGATGATTGTTCAACTGAAAATGTTATGCGGAGCCAATTCTTTAGTCCCACAGTTACCCCTGAAAGAAATCTATCTCATCAGGGAATCTCTCCATGGTAAATCTTATAGCATCCCTAAGTTGTTCATCACGAGGTCATTAAAATTACTAGCAGAAGGAACAGACAGGAAGTGGATATTTCTAACTTGGTGCTCACCTGGTAAAATGACGAGAGATTCCTCTTTAGCTAGCTTCAGACAGAACTCCATGTCATCTTCGATGTCTTCAAGAAGTGAAAGGTTAAGCTTCACCTGCAAGAACAAATTGTGATAGTGTTTTTCACTAAAAAACAAGATTAGATCATATGAAAGCTGTTAGTTTCTGTCTTTACCAAAACAAACATGGCTCCTTCTGCCCTTTGTGGGCAAGTAATGCACGGTATCTCCTTCAGTTTATCGTAACAGAAGGCTGAAGCTGCTCTAAGAATGTTTATAGTTTTTGAAAAGAACTCCTCTGTTGTTTTCTCAAGGATTTCAGGAACAGCGGCCTGACACCAAAGCAACATAAAAATTTACCAACACATATAGAGCAGACCATCAGAACTCAGCTTAAAATGTTAAAAAAAAAGTTGTCTGACCATGATACTAAACATCACTGTCTATTTGACAGTGATTGATTAGAACTTTACTGCCCTTCCTTGCGAAGTTTCGTATCATAGTTAAGAGATTCTCAGACTAAGATGTTAATTTCCCATTATCTTCATGCAAGTAGCAGTTTAAGAATGCAAACCTGAATAAAGGTCGGCGAGAAAGGGGCGGGATTGAGAGCACTTTTAATGGAATCAGCAATCTGAGAAGCAAACTAGTAATGAATACGGTAACAAGGTATATCAAGCAACAATTTCTACAAGCTATATATCTTTATCATCTAAATAAGTTGCATATATAGAATCATAATAGCATATATTAAATGATTGATTGGATGAAGGTTATAAGCCTGAAGAGCTTACCCCACATTTTTGAAGTAAACCAGTAGGATCACTTGTTACTAGCCATCCAAGTCGCCAACCGGGAACCATCCATCTTTTCGATATGGATCCAAGGGTAATAACAGGCACAGTTGATCCAAAAACACCCATGGGCACAAATGGCTTGCTCCCAAAAGTAACATGACCATATACTTCATCAGCAACCACAAGAATCCCAAGCTTTCTTGCAGTCTCCGCAATCTACGACATAACAAGATCAACAAAAGCACGTGAAAGCTAGAACCAGCATAAAAGACAGCACCCTGAAGTTATAGGTTAGTTTACCTTATTCAAATGTTCATATGAATAAACACTTCCACAAGGATTTCCAGGATTTATTATAACCATGGCAATGGTGTTCTCATCTGCAATAGCTTCAACAGCATCGATCTAGATCAACCTCCCAGCCTCTTTCGGGAAGAAGATCAAAAAGTCTGAATTCTAAGTGAAGAAGATTTGCAAAAGTTTCATAAGTTCTATAACCAGGCCTTGGCAACAGAATATTGGCTTCTCGTCTAGAAAGGACTTCCACCGTCACTTCCATGGCATGTTTGCAACCAGCAGTCACATAGATATCTTCTAGCGATAACTGGTAAGGAAGATCATTGGAGAGGTATTCTGCAATAGCCCTTTTAACATGAAAGAGATTACCAGCTTAGAATTTTGTTAAGAATGTCATAAAATGAATTAGGTTGATGTTCTTTGTTTATATTGATTTCAATCCAGTTACAATCATATCAAGGCAACATCCACCTATAATTGGTTTGTGGATTTCTAACTATTGGTGATATAATTTATAATCAAATACTAATAATTATAAATTAAGATTAATAAAATATCAAATTATCTTAAATAATAAAATAAATTAAAGAATGGATATATCTCAAGGAAAAACATGACTGGCTAACACCTACTTTCATGCGGGGAAAATACCACCAGTAGGAGCATAAGAGTTGAATTTAGCAGAACGGATAGCTTCAATTACGGCATCTTCAGCTATAGCAGTAGTCCTAAAGCACTTGAAATGAGAGGGATCACCCAAGCCAAGAGAAATCGCAGGCCTGTGATCATCTTTATTGGTAATTTCATTCAGAAAGCTAACACCTATAATGCTGTAACTTGGTGGAGCTTTTTTTATCTTTTCGCTGTCTTCAAAACCAAATTTCTTTAATTTTCCCTCCATTTCTTGTTTTTCTGAAGTGAAGTTGCGAGAGAAAGAAGCACAAGAAACAGTGCATGTACTGTTAATTCTCAAAAGTCATGTGATCTTGGCTTGATGTGCTGCTAACAATCTTGGTTTGGAGTAAATTCATCTATAGGATCCAAGAGTTTTTAACATCAAGAAAATCAAGGGAATTAAGTTGCAAATGTATGTAATTCAGTAATTGAATAGAAAAAGCTTCATAAAAATTCACTAAAACTGTTACAGATCACAAATTTTTGTGTTATTTTTATATATATCATGAGACACTGCTAATGACACTTTCATCCTGTCGAGGCCTTGTTCAAGAGACTGTGGCTCAATGGCAAATGTGACTTTTCAGCCCGGCAGCTACGCCTGCACCAAATATAATAGCTTTCAACATTATTGCTGCCAAATTGAGATACAGAGACTGCATCAATTTTCTGTACTCGTGCATCATGCTGGACATCGGCAAACCATCGAATCTAAAAGCCTTGATCAGTAGTACTTAAGTGCATGCCTAACTGTGTTAACATCTAGCAGATGATTATGAACAGTTTATGCTCTACCTGGAAGAACAACCATGCACAGATTCCTTCTGACAAGCCTAAGACAGAAGTCCGTATCATCAGTAATGTCTTCAAGCAAGGAGAGATTTAGTTTTACCTGTAACATACACGAGTCATCAGGAATCTCATTACAGTGCTTAATACTTTTTTCAGGGTACAATGGATTTCAATAATGAACAAGAATATTGCATGAGCAGATTGAAGCTATTAATTAAAATGAACAAGAACACGTTTTTGTCTAGCAATAGAAAATCATGCAAGTCGGCCTCCAAGAGCGATAAAGAATGATCTAGTATCAATGCTGCAGCTTAGAGAAAGTTCAGCTCATTACAATCTGGTAAGAACATATACATGGCCACGCTTGAACTGTATGAGGACTGGTAAATGATATCAGTGGAGGGTATATGAAAGCTCAGGTCCGGTATGGTTGAGAGTTAGGGCTCTTTTCCGGTATGGTTCATGTTAAAGTTAATCAACATCAGCCCGTGACTGAGTCAAGAGTGATATGCTGGTTTAGTCAATTTGTTTTCCAATAAAATAGGAATAATCCTAGTCACAAGGAATTTGTTGCAGTGTGATTAGGAAAGTCAGTTGTTTTATTCTTTCTATTTTATAGTCATTCCGTGTCTTATTTGTAGGAAGTCTGTTAAGTAAAATGCCTATATAAAGGCTTGTAGCTGCTGCATTAATTATCATCCATCAATAAAGTGTGTTTTTCTTTCTTTAATTGTTTGTCTTTCTGAATATCAAAAGTTCAACAATTGGTATCAGAGCCGGGTTCAAGAGAGAGTGTTTTTATTTGATATTTGAGAGTCAAACACGTGAGGAAAAGAAAAGAGTGAGATGGGTGATCTTCAAGTTATTGGGGGAATTAAGAAGCTCAACAACCAGAATTATAATACTTGGTCAACGTGCATGATGTCTTACATGCAGGGCCAGGATTTGTGGGAAGTTGTGAATGGCTGTGAAATTACACAACCAGAGGCTGAGGATGCAAATGGTGCATTACGAAAGTGGAAGATTAAAGCAGGCAAAGCAATGTTTGCTTTGAAAACAACAATTGAAGAAGATGTGTTGGAACACATTCGGGATGCCAAAAATCCTCATGAAGCCTGGAAGACGTTTGCAGATTTATTCTCAAAGAAGAATGATACAAAGCTTCAACTGTTAGAGAGTGAGCTGCTGTCAATAGCTCAACGTGAACTAACTGTTGCTCAGTTTTTCCACAAGGTGAAGACACTTTGTCGAGAAATTTCTGAATTGGATGCAGAAGCTCCAATTGGTGAAACCAGGATGAAAAGGATAATTATCCATGGTTTGCGGCCAGATTTCAGAAGCTTTGTTGCTGCAGTACAAGGATGGCAGACTCAACCATCACTTGTTGAGTTTGAGAATCTGCTGGCTGGTCAAGAAGCACTAGCCAAACAAATGGGAGAAGTGCCACTCAAGGGTGAAGTTGATGCACTTTATGTCCATAAAGGCAGATGGAAGCCAAAGCAACATGCCAATGACAGATCCAAAAGAAATGAAGACAAAACTAAGTTCAATCGAGTAGAAAGAAATTCCAGTGAAGCAAGGGGTTACGGGATCAAAAGAAAATTTGAAGATCATTGATTCAGGCTGCTCAAATCATATGACAGGTGACAAAGAAAAATTGAAGAATCTGGTGGAATACAAGGGAAAACACGTAGTAGTCACAGCAAACAATTCAAAGCTGGCTATAGCCCATGTT
>Ga0325411_1001626_pt1 | contig 25096 bp, 15 predicted proteins | sample PopdelMetagenome_13_FD_206181 | JGI IMG/M metagenome (GOLD analysis project Ga0325411, IMG submission 206181) | Populus deltoides microbial communities from Bellville, Georgia, United States - Xylem-PdIQD-R4 | ecosystem: Host-associated > Plants > Phyllosphere > Stem > Wood/Secondary xylem... | reverse complement strand
ATTTGACGAATGACAATAAGAAAGTATTGTTTTTCTCTTGAATTGCTACAGCTATGAGCAGAACAAAAGTGGAGTGCGATCATCATAACATTGTAAGAAGACAACAAGTTGTAAAATCGCTGCAGCTAATTCCATTACAGGGAACATCTGATCGTATCATCCGCCGACCAGTAACTAGAAAAGGAAAATCCCACTTGCCAATGATAAAAATCAAGAAAATTGTTCGGCTAAGAAAATAAAGAGCCTGTCCTTCGATACTGATTCTTCCCTTTCACTCTCTACTCCATCTTGTGGCTCCTAAGTGGACGAGTCACGCTATATTCTGCTCTTTTGGAAGATATATTCTCCCACTGTCTTACCCCACTACTCTCCCCTGCTTATAAGGAGCTCCCTCAGTGATGCCTTCACCATACCATCCCTTTACTTCCAAGTCATCTTCCTCCCTACTTAACAGACCATCTTTTCCCTTTTTTCTCTTTTGTGGAGTTCAAGCATGTCAGGGTTCTGAACTAGTTCCTCGCTTTTTTCCCAGTCAATTCCCCAAAACCTGTCAACACCCTTTACCTCCAGTAGTTTCAGGACTGCACACAATTTTTCACTGATGTCTTCCAATTCTCTCACCTCTTGGACACCTAAGCAAAACAAACTATTCGAAAAGGCCCTGGCTTTATATGACAAGGACACCCCTGACCGCTGGCATGATGTTGCCAAAGCTGTGGGTGGGAAATCTGCAGAGGAAGTGAAGAGGCACTATGAGATTCTCATCAAGGATGTCAGGGAAATCGAGTCTGGCAGAGTTCCATTCCCTAATTACAGGTCAAGTGGAAACGGCAACTAAGGCATTGGTAACCAAGCACGAGGTAATGCTCTCATCACAGCTTGTATTCCTTGTTTCAAGCATCATTGTAATGTTGCTCTTAAGATTAATGTCATATACAAGTATTAAAGCATCATTTAAGCCAGGATACAGGCAACGTAGATTTCTGATCTTTCAGGACAAATTCCATGGGAATGGTCAATCAAATTCTGCACCGTCATTCGCCTAACCATCAAAGTAAATTCTTGGAATAATGGGACCTCGGAATAATCCAAGAAAGTGAGGATGGAAAACTCATAAAGTGTCAGATTTATGTGGTCCATCAACTTTTCCAGCTGATCATTAGGCCAACATCCAGTTCACCTAACTGCTTACCATATAACAATTGAAAAGGCTATGCCTGACCACCATCTGTTCAGCTTCTTATGCTGTCTCCAAGCCAAAGATAGCCCACTCGAGATCCAATCCTACATAACATGCAAATGTCCTAAGCTTTCTGGTTCAAACAATTCCATTCGAGATCTAAGACTTTGGCCTTTCATTTTTTATTTTCATCAAGGATTCTCTTGCCAAGCAAAACCAGTCGTTGATTCAGATCTTTCAATTCTTTATTATGCATCACATTGTCGTTATTCATGTTCAGTGTTTTTCCAACCTGCCTGGAACTTCTAACTGCTTTATTACCTGAACTATCATTATATATAACCAAACCCATGACTTGGATTTTGAGCTTTCTGTGATCTAAGATTTCTCATCCCCTATGGTCTTCCTTGCAGGTTCAAAAGGTACCAAAAGCTACAGAAAATTACAAGATGCAGCTTAGAAACTAGTTTTAAGTTGTTGAATACACTACTTGTCCACCACTACTATTTGCAAAAAAAAGTGTTGGAAAAGACACATTGTCCACCAATTTAATATTTTCCTGTTATTAGTTTATCCTATATGTTGTAACCCTCCTTGTAGAATTAAATCAGTGTAATGAGTTTCCTATATGAGCAAAGTTCATCAGAAAAGTGCAGGAAAGAGCAGAGAACCCTCATTATGCAGGAAATATACTGAAGAAACCCACCAAGAATTACCATTTACCTCGTGCTATCAAAACTTTATCTAAAAAATCCAAGGAAATGGACCCCTAAAACATACAAAAGCATGGATTTAGCTCAAAAAATCCAATCATTAATGGCTTCAAATCAAACTGTCACAGCATATAAATAGAATGGACGAACAACAATAATATTGACAACCAAGCACCAGGACATGCTAACAGGCCAAGTGCCCTACCCTCTTCAGAAGTCCAGCTTAGACTCTCAATACCAATGACTTCAATGCAATCCTTTTTCTTTACTGGATGGTTGATTCTCTAAACAAGCATTGCAGAAGAAAATACGAAATAATAAAATTCAATTCAATACTTTCACTAAAGCCAAAGGAGCGAAACAGGATTGCATAAACAGTGCAGTCCCCTCCTCAAGTTAATTGCTAATTCATAACACTGTTGTATAATAACGCAATTGGACATCATAAGATTGCATCGTCGAACACAGTGAGTTCAACAGAAGTACATGAAAAACTGGTAATAAAGAAGGAAAGAAAAGTAACGAAATTAAGAAGACTGAAGAAAATTGAACACCCATTGACGTGATCTTTCGTCCTGGTTCGTGGAGTAACAGGAACATTTTGAAAGTTTTGAACTTTTTTCAATTTTTTGTTAATTTAAAATTTTGAACTCTGAAGAATTCCTATTCTTAAAAAAAAAAAAACAGGTTTTGTCCCCCAATTCGATTGGCATATTGTCAGGATTAAATCTGTAAACCATCCCCAATCCCAATATTATTGTCGTGCTATAATAAATTATTACTCCAAAATTTTGTTATCGTGCTATAATAAATTTTGTAAAACTAATTAATTACTCCAAAATTATGCAATTTATGAGTCATATATGATCTGTTTTGTAGGGTGGTTGTGGTTGTTTTTCAAAATATTTTTCATACTGAAATGTATTAAAATAATATTTTTTTATTTTTAAAAAATATTTTTAAGATTAGTGTTGTCAAAGAACCATCTCAACCCAATAGCTTAAGCTTTTAGGTGAGGTTTAAAGATATGATTTATATTATTCTCTAACACATCCCCTCAAGTGAAAGCCCTTTGAGCTTGAAACTTGCACAGACCCACATTATCTTTGTGCTTAATTTTTATCAAATAAATAAGGATGGTGAGATTCGAATTCGAGACCACTTGGTCATCAAGACTCTGATATCATGTCAAAAAATTATCTCAACTCAATAGCTTAAGTTTCTAGGTGAGGTCTAAGGATATGATTTATATTATTCTCTAATAAGTGTATTAAAACAATTTAAAATATATAAAAAAATTTAATTTTTAATAAATAACTTTTTTAAAAACACGATTCGTATTCGGTTTCCAAACAAAATCATTGTCCAACAGCCCATAGCAATTCAATAAGAATTACCCCTGAAAATAATATTATTCAATTCCCAACATTACGAAATGTTAATGGCTTGGTGTCATAACAAAATTATCTTATCATGTTAGAATTTAACTAATTATACATAACTGAGATAATAATAAATGATCAAATATAAATTTAACAAAAAAAATATTTTATCATTCTATAAATTTTAAATGAATTGATAGAATATTTTAGGAAATATAATAAAGTATAAACTTATTATTTTATCATTATATAAACTTATTCGGGAAGAAAAAGCAAATTTTTTTAACTTATCTTGTTTAATATAACTTTTACATTTTTTTTTAACTAAATTTGTTATAAAGTTAAGTCAAAATTTTATTTCTATTAAAGATATAATTTTAAGTTTTAATTTATGAATTCTAACTTATATTACATTTTAAAAAATATACATTTTTTGAGTTATTTTTATCAAATATACTTATAATATGAATTATTTTAACATATTTCTCTTACAAGTTTTTTTATAAAAAATAAATTTTAAATTATGACTCAAAATCAAAAGTTATTTTTGACAAGTAATCCTAAACATACCCTTATATATATATATATATATATATATATATATATATATATATATATATATATATATATATATATATATATAAAATGATAAAATTGTAATCTTAATTCAGTTTCTGATTTTAAAACAAGATACGACCCTCCTTTTCATCGTTTTGGCACCGCAATCACTAGATTCCTCTCCACGCAGGCATTCCTTAAACCCTCCTCCTTTCCCTAGCAGCAGATAACCAGACGTGTTCCTTTAAACCCTAGCTAACCCCAAAACCCCAAAAGAACCCACATGAACTCTCATCCAATCCATCAAACCAATCCCTAATTCAACTTCTCCCTTTTACTCATGTCCGCTTCCAGATTATCTGTCGCGGCTGTCGCGGCGGCGGCGGCTGCAGTCTCGACGTTTCAAAGCCGTGCGTATGCCGACTCCTCATTTCGCTTCAATCCTTTCTCATCCTCTCCTTCACAGAAACAGCAACAACAACAAGAAGAGGATCAAACTGCGAACCCGAAATCCGATTCAAAACCCGAACCTGAAGAAACGAAAGGGGCGGGTTTTGACCCGGAGGCTTTAGAGAGAGGAGCTAAAGCTCTTCGTGAAATCAATAGCTCTCCACACGCTAAACAGGTTTTGATTTTTATTCAATTTCAATTTCAAATTTTTATTCATTGTTTTTAAATTTGGGGAGTTGAAATGATTTTTTTTTAGTTTAGAGTTAATTAATTTTTTAAATTGAAATTTAGAAACCTTAGACTGTGTTTTAGTGATTTTTGAATTGCTGAGGTGGGTTTTTATGATGTTTGTGCTTTTTAGGTGTTTGATGTTATGAGGAAGCAAGAGCAGTCACGATTGGCGGAAGTGGCAGCGGAGAAATCTCATTATGAAGTAATTCAAGCTCAAATTGATATTGTGAGTGATAAACTATCTTGCACGCATGTGTTTTCAATGTTTGCTGTACTTATTGGGTTCCTTTTTAATGTGTCTGTGTTGCAATTTATGTGGTGATGGATTGATGTGTTAAAGGGGTTTATGTTTTTTGTCTCTTGGTTTTTGCTTAGATCTAAATACGTCTCTGGTGTTAATTGCTAGCAAGGGTTAGTTGCAGTTCAAATGAATGCGGGGCTTTACCCAGTTTATCATCTCTTTGGTTTTGTTTAGGCTTCTGCCTTTCCTTTTCTAGCCTTTTGGCTTCCTACTTTTAGCCATTTTCTTTTGCTTTCAATACCATACCCGTTCTCTACGCACTAACTAGGGTTTGCTTAACCGTCTGCTCTCCTTTCGTTTGGCCACTTAGGATCATTCCCTTTGTTCAGCGAATAAGACTGATTACGAATTTTTCAAATGAAAAGAAGGGCTCCGGTACAGGTGTCCCTTTCTTTTACTCTTAGAAAAGCACTAATTAAGTTACTTACGGAATTCAAAATCTCTCTATCGTCCAAGATCCTAAGGTTTGCATGTCTTAGGCTAGGCCGGTATGGTATCTCGCCTCTAGCCTCTCTTTATAGAATTCTCGATCGAAATCTCATATGAAAAAGAAGCTCTCTTTGACCTCTGCTTTGATTCACGATTTCACTTAAAGCAGACTAGAATCTTCTTTGAACAAGGGAAAGAAGTCATATACATCTTACCTATTGTTTTGTTACCAAAAGGGTATGGTATAATGTGGAAATTTGTTGCCAGTTTTGGCTTATGCTGTGAGTTTATGTATTGGCAGGACAGGCAGCGAAAATTGCATGAAGAACAAAGAAATCTGATTCAGCAGCAAGCACAGGCGAAGGCACAAATGTTGCGTTACGAGGATGAACTGGCGAGAAAAAGAATGCAGGTTGGGATAACCTCTCATTCTTAGTTCGAAGAAAGTTTTGGGATTTCATTTAAAAGTTTCTTGCATTTTCAGTTGATATATGAAAAACATCCTTGCCTGTGAAGTTAATGTCACCGAATTGCTGCGGATCTGACTTGTATGTTCTTGTTTGGGAAAAATCAGTCAAGGACACAAGCAAGTTTAGATAGTGTAGCTCACTCGTTTAAATTTCATTTATATTTTCTTGAACTAACTGAAATTAACTATTTACTTAAATTCATTTGTTTTGGTCAGTTTGAAATAGTTAGCTAACTTATTACTTGCAAAGCAAGGTACATTTACTATTTGCTTGTTGTCATGTTTGCAGACAGATCATGAAGCTCAGAAGCGACATAATGTTGAATTGGTTAAGATGCAAGAGGAGTCTTCCATACGAAAAGAACAAGCAAGACGGGCTACTGAGGAGCAGATCCAGGCTCAACAACGTCAGACTGAGAAAGAGAGAGCCGAAATAGAACGGGAAACAATACGAGTTAAAGCCATGGCTGAGGCTGAAGGTCGGGTCCATGAGGCGAAATTGACTGAGGAACATAACAGACGAATGCTAGTTGAACGGATAAATGGCGAAAGAGAAAAATGGCTTGCTGCAATTAATACAACCTTCAGTCACATTGAAGGTAAACTGCTGGTTAGCATGTTTCTCAACTAATGGTTGTCTCAGTTACAGGGCTGATCTGATGAAAATAAGCACGTACACCGGATGAAAAATGGTTGGTCACGTGTGGAGTTAGATACTTGTTCAAAAGTTTACAAAACCACAGATGAATCACAGGGTTTTCTTTACAACAGCTGAAATGGATGTTATATTGTGATATTGCTTTTGCCTCTTGCTTTAGTTTAATGCATTCTTGTAACTTAAAAATCTTGGCATGTTTGTTGGATGGTATTTAATTTTTGGATATAAATTGCTTCTACAGGTGGTTTCAGGACTTTATTAACTGATCGAAATAAGTTGATTATGACTGTTGGAGGAGCTACTGCATTGGCTGCAGGAATTTACACAACTAGGTTTGTATAATGCCTTTTTCTCTGCATCCGCACTGTTTTCTTTCACTTAGTAAGAATATACTCTTGAAAGTTTTTTGCTGTGTTTCTTCTTAAAAGGCATGATGCTTTGGACTGTGTCCGAAGCTAAGAGCTTCATTTGACACAAGAGTGCTACTTGGGTTTCTTTGGAGGATGCTAATTAAACTCAAGGCATGTTGGAAAGTAGATAGGAACAGGATATATAAAATGATCACAGGAATATCACTTCCTACCACCACACGATCACTCTCCTCTCCAAGCTCATCTCAACGTAACCCTCACCACTACCACCCTGCAACATGCCATGATGCTACTCATTTTCCACTTTGTTGCAGGCACTTCTTGAAATGTGTCTCTAAAGCTGAATTTATTTATTGGGTTCTTCTATACATTGATTACTGACACAATTCTGTTAAGGACATGGCTGAATTGATAGGTCAATTCTGTCAGATACTCCATCTAACAATGTCCTGGTTGTCTGTATTGTTTCTACAGAGAAGGTTCTAGAGTTATATGGGGTTATATCAACAGGATGTTGGGGCAACCCTCTCTGATCCGAGAATCATCCATGTCTAGATTGCCTTTTTCTAGGGTAATATCTCAAGCGAAAAACAAAGCTATGAAATACAGTACAGCAGCTGGGACAGCATCTCCTTTGGAAAGTAAGAAAGGTTTCAGAAACATTATCCTCCATCCATCATTGCATAGGAGAATAGAGCACCTTGCTAGAGCTACGGCAAACACCAAAACTCACCAGGCACCCTTTCGCAATATGATGTTTTATGGACCTCCTGGCACGGGTAAAACTATGGTTGCAAGGGAGATAGCTAGAAAATCGGTATGGCTTTAACTCATTGCTTTCTTCCATTTGCTTTTATAACCAACAATTAGTTATTTACTTTTTATAAGTGATCTGTTGGTTTCTGGTCCCTGAACTTTTTGGTGGATGTGTAATCTCCAGGACACTTTAAATTGTCGAGGAACCATTTTTGTGTAGAAACCATGTAATTCATACTAACATGTGTTCAGATGCTGAATTGAGTGACTTCTTCATCGATTTTACAGATTGAAACTGGAAAGAGGATATAAAGAACATTCTGAAATATGTATATTGTGAATAGGATGCTTGGCTCAAATCTACTTGATCATTGGGCTTCTTAAATACAAAATAAACCATAAGACATGCTTTGCTAGGATCTTATCACTCTTGGCACTAGTTTCAGGTTTATTATCAGGGAGCAGGTCTATAGGCTTTGAAGCACCTCTGTTTTCTTTTCTGTTCATCGTTTCTTTCTTTCTTTCTTTCTTTTGGGAAACTTCTGTTTCCAAATTTTCTTGTCACTCTTTAATCTCTGATCTTCTGGCACAGGGTTTGGATTATGCCATGATGACAGGAGGAGATGTTGCACCTCTGGGGGCACAAGCTGTTACTAAAATCCATGAGATATTTGATTGGGCTAAGAAGTCACAGAAAGGCTTACTGCTTTTCATTGATGAGGCAGATGCTTTCCTAAGCGAGTAAGTTAACCTCATCTTGGTGCATTAAGTTCTAGGTATATTTGCATATTGCAGATTATTTATTGAAATAAAGTGATACTCTTGTTTATAGATGGTGTGTAATCTTGCATGTAGAGATAATGTGATGCATGGTAGGGGTTTCGTGGCACTCTGAGTTTGACCTGCACTTGCAATCTTTTCACCCTTTTGAAACAAATACCAAAATAATATTTGGTTTTCTAAAGCATGTTGAATTTGCTGAAATAGTTTGGAACAATGTTATTTCTTGTTGTGGGATGCAGAATTTAGATTTTTGCTTTGCCTTTTTGGTTTCAAGTTAATTTCTGGTAATCAAGCTGATAGTGCTATTATTGATCTAACTCAGGCGTAACAGTACACATATGAGTGAAGCTCAGCGAAGTGCTCTAAATGCATTGCTCTTCCGAACTGGGGATCAATCAAGGGACATAGTTCTTGTCCTTGCCACAAACAGGCCAGGTGATCTTGATAGTGCCGTTACTGACCGTATCGATGAAGTGATTGAGTTCCCGCTACCTGGAGAGAAGGAGCGTTTTGAACTGCTCAACCTCTATTTGAGCACCTACCTTTCTAATGAAGGGGACAGTGGGCCCAGTAAGGGATCTTTGTTCAAGAAGAAGACACAAAAAATAACCATAAAAGATATCTCTGAAGATGTGATCCGAGAGGCTGCTAAGAAAACAGAAGGGTTCTCTGGTCGTGAGATAGCAAAACTCATGGCTGGTGTCCAAGCAGCTGTCTATGGACGCCCTGACTGTGATTGTGTATTGGATTCACAGCTATTTAGGGAGATTGTAGATTACAAGGTTGCGGAGCATCACCAGCGGCTAAAACTGGCAGCAGAAGGTGACCACCCAGTATAGCTGGGGAATACATTCTTCAGAATTTTTTTACCTTATTTATCCTAGATATTTAATGGGAATTTTGTTCCTCTAAATCTTTTAATACCCCAGATATTATTTATATCATTTTCCTTGGTCGATACATCAGAATTCTTTCAGAATCTCTTACTGTCTTAATATTTATACGTACCAGTGATTGTTTGCCAAGTAGAAAAACCAAGTCTGAAATGGTTTAAATTGTCCAATTCATCTCAAATTAACCTTACCTTGATAATGGTGTTGTTTTTTGAGGAGGTAAGAATCACACATTTGAAAGATGTTGGATACTCGAGCAACTAATACTCCCTCGAATGGCAGACTCTCAAGTCTCATCACACATTAGAAAGATGTTTCAGGCTCTTCCTCTTACGATGATAGGTGGCTGCAGAATTAGAGAAAAAAAGAAGAACTACAACATAAAGAAGAAAAAATGATGGAAGATTACAGTCACAAATATTGCGCGGTCGAAAGCACAACAAATAGAAGCCAAAGGTTGATAATTACACGTGGAGCAAACTCAAAAAACAGCCAACGTCCCAGCTTTTTTTAGACCGTTTATGGAGAGTTCGTTGTCCCCATGCTCCGGGCAGCGAGGACCAGGGATCCCCTTTTACTATTTTCAAGGAGCAAGACTCACTCGTAGAAAAATCAGTTTGGAGCTTGCGCCCGCACCTATGGTCCATCCTACCACAAAAATTGCATGCAAAAAGGCAAATAAAAAATAGATAAAAGAATAAAAACCAGGTTGCATAAACGGTGGCCAACTGTAACCTGTCTTAAAGAACACATGGCATCATAGCAGGAAGAATCGTCCCCTACTCACGACACGCACTCCCTTTGCTGCCACGTTTCGACACCAACAGTTTCTCCGTTCCTAGCATCCTACTTTAAGAAGACCTCCATAATTCACATAAAGAATGACCAACAGCACAGTTACATTGTACGATCTTGACTTTTGTGCTTGAATTCCATCTTGGGTTTTGGTAGTTTGTGACATACAAAAGTTTAAAAACACTTCTGTTTTGGAAGAAAAAGAGAAGGAGATATGGAGAAGAGAGTTGCGGTGATTATCATGGTGATGGTGCTATGGATGGAGGTGTCTTTGTGCTGGAGTACTAGTTATTCTACTGAGGATTTGGTGGAGAATACGAAGGAAAGAGTGAATGTGGCAGCGGAAGATGCAAGGATCAAGGCTGAAGAGATGAAGCATGGTGCGGCAGAAACCATGCAAGACGCCGAGGAGAAAGGAAAGGCTTGGACTGGTTCGGCGTATCAAAAGTTCACCGAGTAATCAAACTTTCCCTTCATTTCTTCCTCAATATCTTTATCTTTATACCATGTTGTATCTCTTTCTAATATCCAACTTTTTCTAACAATTTTAGCAACTCTTGTAAATGCTTTTGTTTTTGTTTTGGATCTAGCATTAATTTTTGAAAGTTTTTGTCATTTTTCATGTCGATTGAAATGTAAATAAGGAATTCCATGCTAATTTTCAATAAGATACAAATGGCAATGGAATAGAATTGTTGTGTATGTTTGAACTCTCTAAATTAAATTTAATTTAGAAACTTTTTAATAAAACTTAAACATGAAAGTATAGAGAGTAAGGAATTGAATTTCAAACATAATTCAATCCTTTAATCTACAATTCAAAAAAAAATAATATTAAAATTAACTTTTTTAAATTAAATACTCATACCTTTAAATAAAATAAAATATGGTGATAATGTGATGAAGGTAATATAAAAAATAAAATAAATTTATTTATTCATTAAATTTAATTATACAAAATGGGTTACAAATAACCTATTATTAAAATTTTATTAAAATAATTCAAAAGGTGATTTCTTGCATTGTATTGAAATTTAGATAAATGAGTCCTGATATTTTATTTTTATTCACTAGATATGGGTGTAATTTTTGACAATTTTTGTTTGGGTGATGCTAGGGGCACTAAATTTTTTACAAAGTGAAATGTAATTATTATATTTAATGAGATAATTATAATTATGATATTGAGTGATTAATACAATTATCTAGTAACAAAATTTAGTAAAACAATCAAGTATCTCTATCATTATCCTTTGTGTTTTTATAGTGATTTCTCATGGATTATGGTACCTATCTTCATTTTCCATCTAAAATCATAAACAGTTATAGGCATGATAAATTAATGTAAATATTGAACAAATACAATGATTCTATTTAGGTCAACAATTCAATTGACAAAAATTAGTGATTTAATTTCATAGTTTCACCATCCACTCATATCTCAAATGTAAGAATAAAGAAAGAGAGAAAATTAATTAAAAAGAAAAGAGGTTCACTAAAAAAGGTTTCAAGTTAATGAAAATTTGCCTACTCTTGGCAAGGATGTTTGGCTAAATATTTATTATAGCTCATGGTCCACTCCTTTTTTATTCCTCTTGTGCTTGGCAGGCCCAGTGGAAGATCAAAGAACATGGCTTGTTTGAATGTTATAGAATCATTAATTATACTTTGTTAATTTTCCACACTAATGTTCTAATGGTATTAACAGTGGATTTGGATTCAATCAAGAAAATGCAAGAGAGGGAGCTCAAAATATAATGGATAGAGCTGGAGATGCTGCCTCAAAGACCACAGATACTATGAATTCTGTTGCATCTGGTAACTATTGCTCTTGTATGCCAATCCAAAACTTGGTTAATCTTCAAACAAGAATTTGTTTGCCCCTTGCTGATTCCCCTTCGATCTTTTTTTCAGAAACTTCAAGGTATGCCTCTCAAAAGGCTGGTGGGGCAGCAGACATGGCCTATGGGAAGGCGGGTGACATGAGGGACTTTGCTTCAGAGAAAGCCGATCAAGCCAAGCAAATGGCTTCCAATATTAAAGCTAGTGATGCCAGGGAAACATTGGCAGGAGCAATGGAATATGGAGGGGTTAAAATTGAGGGTGCCTATGATGAAGCTAATCAGAAGTGGAACATTGTTAAAGACAAGGTTTCAGATGGAGCAAACAATATGGAGGACACGATTGGTGGAGCATTAGGATATGGAAAAGATAAAGCAGCAAATGCCTGTGGTGATGCTAGCCAGAAAATGAACACAGTCACAGATGAGGCTTATGATGCTAAAGAAAGAATGGGGGAATCAGTGGATTACGGAAAAAATAGAGCTGCTGATGCCTTTAACGAGGCTTCAAATATTGCATCAGATTGGGCTAGTGATGCCAATGAGGCCGTTTCAGGAACAATGAGATATGGAAGAGACCGAGCTGCGGATGCTTATGATGAAGTTAAGAAGTATGCGAAAGCGGACTCAAATATGGCTTCAAACAAGACAGGTGATGTGAAGGACACAATATCGGAAGCAATGTGGTACGGACACGAGAAAGTCACCGATGCCTATGATGTAGCTAAAGAGGAGATCTACAGAACTTCAAACATAGCCTCAGAGAAGGCTACCAAGGCCAAGGAAGCAGCGGCAGGAGCAATGGGGTATGGAGGAGATGGTGAGAGAGATGCTTTTGATGAAACTAAGAACAAGGTTGAGGAGGCATATGTGTCAGCCAAAGACACAATGACTGATCAGGCCAAGGCCAACTATGAAGCTGCCAAGGAGACGCTGTCAAAGGCAACTGGTGATCTTGGAGATATATAAGATGAGAAACGAGACTGCTGATCCTTGAGAGGACTTCACCAGTTTCGGCACAGTATCTTCGTCTGTGAGTCATAGCTCTTTAATTAGTTTCTTTTCTTTTTTTCCTCGTAACATGTACGAGATAGCATCCAATAAATTTTATGTAGTTCGTTCATTTTTTCTTTTTCTTATTAGGCCTCTTTACAATCTAAAATTCTAAATAAAACACCAGCTTGTGTTTAATTTCTCATTCTCTTTGCGAGATCAGTACTTGGTTTGTAAATGATGTGTGTAATGCATTGGATAATAGGACTCCGGACTGTCAAAATTTAGAAGTAGAATGGAAACACGAACAAGAGTAGGAATATGGGGAAAATATTGTTTACAATGGGGTGCACAAACTGTATACTTTCACCTCATGATCCCTGCAATTTACCTTCCATTCTTGGAGGCTAATTCCCTAGAATTCACCTCCTGTTAGGAATCCTTCCTTTCATTGGAGGCTAATTTCGCAATCTCATTCCTTCTTTTTCCGAATTTCAATGCCATTCATTACTTTCTCTTGGATCATGGGAGATCGTGTCTTGTGTTTTCTTCATGCTTGGCACTACTTGTGAATACATGAGAACTTATTCAAACATCATATGGATCTCTCTCATGGGCACACCATTTAATTTGTACCCAACCCTAAACATTCTTATAACTCCTGGCTTTCTTCTTTTTGCTGAGCAAGAACTCCTTTGAAGAGGTGCAACTCCTCCTTGATTTACATTGAACCGTGACGCCGACTCCAAATGCATGGATTTATTCCAACTTCGTTCGCATTTTTTTCTCTCATTAGGTCATTTCTTCTAGAGCACTCCATTAATAAGGGATGTCTTCTTCAATTTTTTTTGGATAATCATCGGAAGGAAATTAGGATGTCTTCTTCAATTCATCAATGTATGCGGTACTGAATATATTGTTTGATGAGTCTCAATCCATGATATTAACGCATTAAAGACAAAATCAATACACAGACACGAATATCAAGCAAAAATAAATGTGGGGTGTGAAAATGGCAAATGAGAATTAAAAAAAAAAAAAGACACCAAAGCCTTGGGGAGTCGAATGGCCAGCTAGTCACTTCATTTTCGTGCGCCATAAAATCATTGGTATCCCGTTTGCTCCGGCTTTCGAATGTACCTTATCATTTTGTAGGAAGGTTCAAAGAATCTAATTTTGGGGGGCCATCTAGAATAGTTGGAAGCACATAGTTACAATTTTAAGCACCCGAAGAAAGAAAAAGAAAAAGGGAAAGAGGAGACATACATGGAAGTATGAAGCATGCATTCCATGTTCATGACCAAGCCCAAATTAAAGATGTTCCATCTTGTTTTTTCCCTTTTCCCTTTAGCCGGTGATGGCAAAGAAGAACTTCAAATATGTTGTTGCACTTTAAGAATTATGATAGGGTTTGCTTACCATTTATGTTTTTCGAAGTATTTGCGACCAGTACGTACTGATCATTAGATTGTCTAAGATTAAGAAGAATACAAGTTGATCGATGTTAACAAGCAGGAGTATTTCTTGAAACTTGAGAAAAAAATAGTAGTGAGTGCTAAGCTATCTTCTCCTCTCTTTTTGGTTATTCACACTTATCTAATTATTGACTAGCTAGATTTACCTTCATCTCCTAATTGATAACAATAGTAGTATTGATTTTCAAGGGTTTTGATTTCTCTTACACTTGCTTCTTCTTCATGGCTTGTTTATTGTTATGCATCCAAACCTTGAAAACTTTTCTCTTTACACCCACTTGAGAGCAAAACTGCTGCACCTCTTGCTCATCTTGCTTTTGGATTCTCCATCCCAACTTCTCAGCAAATTCCGTCATCTTGTCCTTCTGATCTTGGCTGAACTTTGTCCTGAACCTCTTCCTCGACATCGATGGCTGCACTGATGCTTGCCCTTGCAAATTTGATTGATACATATTGAGATCCTCACTTGATGATTCCGCTGCAGCCCCACCTCCATTGCCGCGGCCGAAGCTCATTATCATCGGCGCAATTGGAGTGGTGTAAGCACTCAATGTGCCATGATGGTATCTGTGATGCTGATGAAGAAAAGGTTGTCGTGGAGCACATGAAGTAACAAGGTGTTGAGGCGGTGGTATATTTCTTTGGCCATTGCTGATTTTGTAGAGGGTACTATTGGCTACACATTCCGGCTCTCCATCAATCTCTCTTCTGTGGAAGTTCCTGTGACATTCACAAGCTGCGCATTTGAAGGATTCTAGGGTACCCTCCTCACCGCCGGGCATGAATTCTCCACATCCGTCCAAAACATGTCCTCCCATGCTCGCCGCATGATTCTTCAAACATTCTCTATATCTTGTTGATGCCGAAGATGCTGGTGTTGGTGGTGGTGATCTTGAAAGTGATCTACTTGGAGTTTGTGCTGTGTTTATTGCACCTGTAGTTGCAATTGGGGTTGTAGCTTGAACTGGATCTGGTGTTAGGTCAAGATCTCTTGTGGGTTTCTGAGCTTCTTGTTGTTGTTGATAAAGAGATTGGTGCCCAAGGGCATGAGGTAGTACTATAGCAGCATGATGATGATCTCTTCTTGCAGGAGCAGAATTAGGGACTTTCGAGGAGGAATCTCTATTATCTGGTGGATTGTAGTTCATGGACCTTGGCATCACTATTCCCTTATCTTGGCCTCTTAGTTCCATGTAACTTAATTGCTTTCTAAACTCTTGATTTAAATCTTGATCTCAACCTGCCTTGCCTTAACATATGTATCTTCTTGAAGCACAGATAATTAGCTTCCAGCTGATCTCTCTCCAAACCATGGATTTTCCTGTGATCCTTTTCAACCCTAATTCATCAGCTAACCCATCTAATCCGACGAAACAAACTTGATAAAAGAGTTAATCACCAGGGAACACTGGAGTAAGATTACCACTCCTCTCTTCTTCTGATTTTGACGTTGATAGGTGCAAAACTCACCAACCCATTTCACTAATTTCAGCTCCTGTTCTTAAAGACGTAAGGAAGGGATTGAGCAGTAGATATACTGATGATTAGATGACTTAGAGAAGAGATTAATACAAGCACAAGAAAACAAAGTAGAGAGATTTTGAAACTCAAACAGGACATATATATATATATATATATATATATATATATATATATATAAAGACAAAACCACGAGATCACCGTCTATCTATTAGAGTACCACGGGCCCCTACAAACCAAGACATACCTTGATCAATTAGAAACTGTAAACTCGAAGTAAGGAAGCTGTAACTGCACCACCAGAAGTTCAAACTATATGTAAGAGAGAGTGATAGATGTAGAGATATAAAAAAGATGTTAAGATTTTAAATTTTTATGCGAAAAGAGAAACAAAGATGCCTGGGAGAGTTGTGTTTCCTAACACCCTATCCAAACCCGTGAAACCCATCGATCCGAGGAACAGGTTAGGTTGGTTTGTGGGTTTTGTACTAAAAAAACAGTTATGACAATTAGGGACTGAAAACAGAGAGAGAGAGAGAGAGAGACAGTGGGACTCTTGCTAAACAACCGACAAGGTCATGTTAGTTCTCTCTCACAGCCTGCACACTGGTCCATCTCCTAATTATTGCCTCTCCCCCCCACTCTTTTGTTTTCTTAATTTCTTGTTTATCTTCTGTTCTTCTCTCTCTCTCTCTCTCTCTCTGCACCACCATTATATTCTCTGCAACCCTAAACCACCCCAAATGACCATTTGTTTGTGGAGAGCAGCAATAAAGAGAGGAGAAAAAAGGTGCTGTCTTGACTTGACATTTGCTTTGCTTTGCTTTGCCTTGCCTGGAATCTTCCTGCAAGACCAGGGAAAAAAAAAAGGTTTCGGGTTTTGTGGGTAGCAGATTAAGTAAAACCTGATTAAAAAAGATCTTAAAGAAGGTTTTAACCTAAGATAATCAGCGAGGGAGAAGAACAAAGAGCTATAACTTCTTTTTTTCTTTTTTCTTCTTTGTTGTTGAAGAGAATTAAAGTGTGTGTGTGTGCTGGTCCACAACCTTCTTCTTTAACATGTGTCAGATTCTTTCTCTTGTTGTTTCGCCTGGTATATCTGCCATTTCTGCAACCTCCACTCACTCTTCCTTTTCCTAACCAATGACTTCGCATTTATCTCATATCTTTTTCACATTTGCAATAAATGCTCGTAGTCGGTGAAATTTATTTTTAAAGAAATATATATACATATACATATATATATATATATATAATAATTTAGATTTTAAAAATAAATTGTTTTATAGCAAAAAAATCTTCATTTAGTTTTTTGTTTTAACAAAAACATGTCTGTAGTTTGGCTTTTTTGAATAAAAATATAAATAAATAAAACAAATATTTGTAAAGACTTTCAATGATTTAAATTGAAAAGAAAATCTCGTTTTAATCAGAAATATCGTTCTCATGTATTTTTTATTAAATATTTTTTATTTGGAGCATTTTTTATAAAATAAAAGCATATCAAAATAAAAAAGCATATCGTAATTAAAAAAAACCTCACAACTGTATGAAAACGTTTTTTTTTAAATAATTAATTTGATAGAATTATAAAAATAAAATAGATATTTTATTCTTATCAAATATGCATGGAAAATATTTAAAAAAAATTGTAAATTAGATTCATATATAAATATTCCTAAAGTAAATGTTAATGATGGTAAAACTCTAAATTAATTTATTTAAAAACTATAGCATAATTAAATATATTTTAATAATTTTATTCTAAAAATATATATAAGAAAAAGAAAAGCAGAAGTGCCATTAAAAAAAAACTATGGAATGGTGAGCTCCTGGCCGGTGTGCAAAACGGAATGTGTATCATCGATTGAAACAAATTGTGATCATTGAAGCTGATAAAAATCCAGGGTTCTGAGTTTTTTAATCTTCAAAACCCAATATTTCGACATGTTTTTATTTAAAAACACCCAAAATCTATTATAGAAATCTTATTGAGCCAATTTTATACTCCAAAATATTCTTCAATCAGTTTGAAAAATCTAAAATTAAATCAAATAATAATTTTTTTAAAATTTCAATCTATTTTTTTTATATAGTTAAATATGAAACCATTTTCATTAAATCTTTTTTAAAAGTAGATACGTTAATAAATTAGTTTTTCTATGACTAGAATATATATATATATATATATATATATAGCGGACTCAAAATTCTCTCCCTTCTTTTTCTAGAGAATTTATCACTCATCTCTCAATCCCCAATGAACGTGAGAAAATGAAGTGTTCTATACAGAGACATAACTCTTGAAACGTTCAGGAATCAAGATATATTTTTCAGCACTAAAAACCGCACGCTGTTCATCAACAGTGCCGTCCAAAATGAAATAAGAGATGTTTTATTTTATTGTTAATTTAAATCTTCTAATATGCTACTGTTATTGCCAGCATCTTCTTCTGCTCTGCCTCTCTCTCTCTCTCTCTCTCCCACACACGCATTGCTGGGTCACCTGAGCCAATACAAATGAAGAGCCTCAGCACTTCAATATTTTAGGTTACTGTATCCTTTGACTCTTTCCTCTTTTCTTCTTGAGGTATTTATTATGCTGTTCTCCCATGGCCTCTTACCTTATGATTTGCTTGCTATCTACAGCTAAGTTCAGTTCCTCCACAACTGGAGATGGAAGTCTGAATTAAGTTGACTGGACCCTTGAAGCAATGATTTCCACAGCCTCAAAATGTTACCATTAAGATCTGAGGTCACAGATTTAACTGTCCTGGAAGTCAAGGACGTACCAAATGTCAGGCAGTAGCTGAAACGTTTAAAACCAGCCAAAATGAATTATTGCACTCAGACATTCTAGATAGTGTTGCAGGTTTTAATCATGAATTTTGAAATATGTATGCACCGACAGAGGGAGAGAAAACAAAATAAAGGCAAGCCAACAAAAGGAAACCCTAGTTTTGTAAAATCACTCCAGAGGATCGGAGAATTATGCAGTTGCTGGATACTGTAGTAGTGGTTTTTTTTGTTAAATTTATTTAATTTAAAATAATATTTTTTAAAAAAATATTATCTTTAATAATATAGAATCATAAAAAAAAATCCTGAAACAAAAACAAATTTTCAAAAGCACTGTTTGATGAAAACCAGGCATATAGTTTTTAGATCAAAACTACGTATAACATTTAAATTTTATTTATTTATTTTACTAGAATGTCTTAAATATTCAAGTCTAAGGAGGAAAGAGCCAAAGTTAATTTTGTCGGACCTTCGACAAAGTCTGAGTCCATTTTTTGGTAAGATTAAGAATAAAAAAAACTCTATGGCAGTATTACGAAGAAAGATTGTTAAAGTTGTAAGCAAACGAGAAATTAATTTATGTTTATAACTTTATTTTTATTAAAAGTTAAGAATTGAATTTCAAATAAAATATAATATTTAAAAATAGTATAAAAATATATTAAAGGTCAATTCCTTTTATTTACCATTCTAAAGATAAAAGATTTAATATTAAAACTAATATTTTTAAAATATCTATTTAGCTCCTTTTTGTTAAAAGACTTTTGAATAAATAGAATGAACGTCACAATGGTAATATAGAACAAAAAACTAAAATTTATCTTTTTTAAATATGTAAATTCAATTTGTTTATTAATTAAATTCAAATTAAATACTCTAATTAAATTCAATTCCATAGAGAATTAATTCTAATTTTTTTTAAATACACTTGCAATATTAATCATTCATCATTATATTATTCTTTAGGCATACTTTAATGTGAAAACTACCAGAAAATTGCTAAACGCCCACAGAATATAATCTGTTTACGTTTAAGCTACAATCAATGACCAATGGCTGGATAGAAGACAACGTGAGCTTCTTAATCTTTAATTATAAATTAATTAGTGCTTTGTTTATATTATCTGGCCAGCAATTTAATGGTTGGACAGCTTATCTTGTGAGTGTTTGGAGGAACAAGTCCCGAGTAATTAATTATTAAATTATATGAGTTAAAAGATCAATGATTAATCGATCAAGCTAATTGAAGAACTTGTCTTCTCTATATTTTTATATTTTTAAGCTTCAATTATATGAGTTGAAAGATAAAAAAAAAAAATTATATTTTTTATATTAACATATTAAATTATCAAAACAATATTAATTGAATTTCTTTTTCATTCCAAATAATATGCTGACAAGCCAGGAATTTTGTCCTAATTAAGCTGTCATATTGTGCAATCCATGGACTTCTCTTTTGTAATGGGTAATTAAATTCTACAATATTGCCTTCCAATAACAAGGAATTACACTTGTAAGATCATTATACAGGGTTGAAAGGTTTGCTTCTTTTTTTTCCTTTAATTTTGTGAGTTTTAATTTTAAATTTATAATTCAAATCCGAGAAATTCATTTAATATCAGTTGATGTGGATGTTGATTTAAGATATTTTTTTATCATAAAATAAAATAAAATATATATGTAAAACATTACATCCTTTGCAATCTGTAACCATATCAGTGGATAAACAGCAGAATTCAGTAAGGAAAAAACACTGAATTCTGCAAGAAGCTATTATTATAGTGTATGATTTGACAATGCACGATACATGCAAAATTTTCGATTTTTGCATCACATCCTTCGCTATTTAATAGGTCACCTAACTAGGCCAATGTGTTAGAAATATATATATATATATATATATATATATATATATATATATATATATATATATATATATATATATATATTTGGGACCAATATTAGTGGTGAGAAAAAAATCAGAAAACCGGAAAAAAAATAACTGAAAAAATCAAACTGAAAAAAACCGATTAAACTGATTAAATTTTTGAAAAAAACCTGTTGGTTCAGTTTGGTTTCGGTTTTATAAGCAAAAAATCAAAAAAATCAAACCGAACCGAACAGAAACTGACAAAAAACCGGAAAAAACCGAGCCAAACCGGAAAAAACGAGCCAAAACCGGAAAAAAACGAGACAAAACCGAGAAAACCGAGCCAAAACCAGAAAAACCGAGCCAAACCGATTTGAACCAGTTTTTTTCCTAAAAAACTAAACCAAACCAAAACCGGTCGATTTTAATTAAATTCAGTTTGATTTTAATTTTTTTTTCAAAAATTTTTTTTATAAAAACTGAACCGGATTGAAAATAATTATATAATACTTTACTGAAAGTGCAAAAGCGTCACAAAAGTTTTCTTGTTATTATATTATTGAAAAGTTCAGTGGACCTATTGCACATGAAAGATGTTCTGTCACCATAAAGTCTATTTCCAAGATATTATTAGATTTTACTCTTTTGTGGAACTACGCTATGTTGCGGGAAGGTAAAGATTTTCTTCATCTGAAAAAATATGCAGGTTTCAGGTATTGTTATTAAATTTGAAAATTCAGTTATTTTAAATTTTATTTTTCATCAAGATAGTTTTTCTATTGAAGTATTTCTCTTTTTATTTTAGCAAATGCAATATTCTTAATTGAAATAGTTGATCCTCTTAAAAATATATATTTTGTAATTGTTGAAGTAGGGTACTAAAAAAATATCAAAATAATATATTTATATATTTTATGTGCTATTGAAAACTATAAAAATAATAGATGTGATAATAAAATCATATTTAAAATCTATTTAAAAAGATTGTTTTTGAAAATTTTCAATATAAAAATAAGGGTCTTATTTGGTTCACTTGGTCTTTTATGTTCATTTCTTATAATATTTTTAAGGTAAACCAAGAAGGTTCTTGTTTTCTATTTTTTTTAAAAAAAACTACTAAACCCGTTTTCTTAATTTTCCATAAAAAAATTATTTAAAATAAATAAGAAATTCAAAGATAGAAACCAGAAAACTAACTTTTTTGAAAGAAAACACGTACCTTAGTGGTTTCCAGCACATATATACTTGCATTATTCAAATTATTAAAATTAAGTTGAACATTCTTTTAACAAATACTTGTTTTAAAGTCTTTAAAGAACTATTAAGATAACAGTTACTAAAGTAAATACAATTCTATGAAAATATAAACAAGGTGCATTGTTAAAACACCATATGTTTTGAATTCAATTTATGAAAAAAAAATAGTATAAATTTTATCAAAATAAAAGATCAATATTTTTTTAGCTGGTAACATGAAAAAAAAATACCTGATAACATCATACTGTCAAATAATCAATTCAATCTAAAAACTTAAACTATTAAGTAAGGTCTCAAGATATGATTTATATTATTCTTTAACACTTATCTCAAGTGAAAGCCTTTTAAACTTTAAACTTGAAATTTGTACAAGCTCATACTACCTTATGCTTAATTTTTATCTAATAAATAGTGATGGTCAGATTTGAACTTGTAACTGTTTAGTCATCAAAACTCTGATACCATGTAATGAACCAATTTAACCAAAAAACTTCAATTATTAAATAAAATTTCAAAATAAAATTTATATTATTCTGTAACAAATACATCTTAATTATTATAACCAACTTGTATGAAAGAATAACAATGCATGAACAAAAATGATAATATTTTAAAGTGAATAAATTGTTTTATCACATGGAAATTATCTTAGCTAGCTTGCATGTATCAAACCAGACCCCTGTACTTAGTTTGTGAAACAGTACTTATATTGTACAGTATGTGGCAATACATAAAGAAAATCAAATTTAAAACTATATAAAAAACATATTTCCTGATTTTTATCTATCAATTGGTTTGACAATTAGCACCGGAAGAAATTCCATTTCAATTTTCAAAGGATTTTAATTTTCTAATCATCTGGAAGCTGTACACTGTACTCTTTCTATATATGTTGATTGATTATAAGACTGTGTATTTTTTAGTAATTAATTAGTTTTTATAAAAACTATTTCAATGTATTTGATTTTGAAAGAATAACAAGTGATTATCTATCCATAAAGAGAGATGAGAGGTTGGCAAATCAAATTTCATGCACATTTTATATGCCAACCATAATTAGAGATTTGAAAATAACCAAACATATAACGAATCCCATTAAAATTGAATCCCTCCAACTTAACACTGAAGACGTCCAATATATATATATATATATATATAGAGAGAGAGAGAGAGAGAGAGAGAGAGAGAGAGAGAGAGAGAGAGAGAGAGAGAGAGAGAGAGAGAGAGACACGCGCGCCCCTAGCTATGGCTATCCTGGAAATTGCAAGACAGAGGAACAGAGGACAGAGAGAGGATGGACTCTTCCTCACAAGAGTCAAGACAGGCAAATCTAACTGGGGATTTATGGGCTCCTTCAAGTCACATCACAAACTGCACGCTTGTGGAATGCATGTGTCCTTTGCAGCACTGCTGGAATCCAACAAAAAGCTTCTGCAATGCCCCTCCACAATTTCATGGAATTCCATGTCCGTTTTGGATTATACATGAGTGTATTGTCTGCTAGGATCTATAATAATTTTTTTAAAAAAAATATATATAAACAACTATATTAAACCCTATGCCACTTGGAACGATTATTTACATAACTAAATATCTTGAGTTTGAGAATCATTTCAAATCTAAATCTATTAATTTTGTGGTTAATGGTAGAATCAAGATTCTTGAGTCCGGAAATAACATCAAATTCAAGATTTTTGGGTCTGAAATGTACACCAGAACTAAAACACTATAATATCAATTAGAGTAATACAGTTAGGGTTTAAAGTGATTGAAAATAATTTAATTCTAAAATTTTTAAATATTAAAAGATGTGATGTTCTCACAATTTATTAAAAAATTTAAAAGGCTTCAAACGAAGTAGCATAATTTGGTTATAACATCAAGTGGTGTTGTTTTCTTGATTTTGTTAATTATGATAGTTTATAAATTATTTTTATTAATTCTAGATTTATAAGAAAAAAAAAAGCATGATTGCTATAACATGTTTGTTATTGTATTTCAAAAATATTTTTGAAAAAAAAAATTATTTTTTTCTTTGCTTTAAATTATTTTTTTATATTTTCAAATTATTTTAATGTATTAATATTAAAAATAAATTTAAAAAATAAAAAATATTATTTTAATATATTTTAAATAAAAAATATTTTTAAAAAAAATTATATCGGTAACAAACATAAAATAGAATTTCTATCGAAGAAATAACAAAATCATAAATATAAAAATGAACTATTTCAATAGGAAAATATGATTTAAATTTTTAGATCTAACACGTTAAATTAGATTTTTTAATGGTTTATTATTTATAAATTATTTATATTTATTTATAAATAATTTTTTGACGCATGTTATTTGGCTCTTGCAAACATGTCTGGCCTAAGTTTACTTGAATATGCATAACAACAACAACAACAATAATAACAAATTCATGAACAATAACAACAACAATAATAATCATATTAATAATGGAAGATTGAATTTCTATTGAAAGAATAACAAATTCATGAACATAAAACTTAAACTATTTCAATGGAAATATATGATTTGAATTGAGGCGCACCGGTCTAACCCCAGCACTTAGAATTTAGCAGACATATTTGAACCAAGTGCCAGGTGTCTAGTAGCCATGTCATTTCCAGCACCAGACCTCAAAAATCCCAAACGAACCATTTTGTTTTCAATTATTCTTTCAATATCAAATATACCCCGGGTAAAAGAACAACCTCACTAAACTGCATGCCTAACAAGTTTTTTTTGACAATGACAATCATATCATTACATTACTTCAATCCATAATGACCTATGTTTTGGTGAACAATAAAAAAGTAAATAGTGAAACATTAATCTTTTTTAATATATATACGGTGTAATATACTTTCAAAAAATATTTTAACATTTTCATAAATAAATTTTAAATTTCTTGTGAAGTTCTCCTGAATGTTTCAAATTACTAACATGTTAAAATCATTTATGGAGTCCCACTTTTTTTTTAATCAATTCCATAAGGAGAATAACTATGATTTTTACAGGAAAACTATTTATATATGGATCCCTTACGGCATGTGGCGTAGCCAAAGGGAGCGAGGGGGTAATTATCTTTCTTCAAAAAACAAACATTTCCTTGCTAAGATATAGTAATAACTAATAACCACCCTCCCTAGAGAGGAAAAAAAAACCCATATGTAAATAAATAAATATATATATATATATATATATATATATATTTGTTTATGATTTATTATTAAAAAAACGTTGATAATATTTGCAAGCCTGTAAATAAAATTTATTATAGGATTTTATAAAGTAAGAAACACTTATTGGAGTATTTTGAACTTGACAGTATTTTGAATTGCAGAGGGTGCCAACTATTTTATAGTTATTCTAATTATTTGCATAATCAAGAAATTAAGAGGATT
>Ga0325411_1001622_pt1 | contig 25128 bp, 17 predicted proteins | sample PopdelMetagenome_13_FD_206181 | JGI IMG/M metagenome (GOLD analysis project Ga0325411, IMG submission 206181) | Populus deltoides microbial communities from Bellville, Georgia, United States - Xylem-PdIQD-R4 | ecosystem: Host-associated > Plants > Phyllosphere > Stem > Wood/Secondary xylem... | reverse complement strand
CCCCTCATTTTTAATCTCTTAATCCAATTCTTTTTCGTGAAATCAAACACCAACCTGATATTATGATTTTTTTTTATATGGAGATAAACATCATAAAAACAAATTGAAATAAATTATAAATTTCAAATCTCAATTAACACAACAGTGAAGGATAAAATTGAAAAGAAAAAAATTTTGACAACCAAAGCAAAAAAAAGGACAAAATTGTAAAAAAGGAAAATATTGTGTGAATTGCGTAATGTTTCACCTCACAATGTAGATAAAAACATTGATTTCTTTTATTTTATTTTTTATTTAATAATAAAAAGCTCATTAAAGACAACTTGAATAATTAAATTTTTATTAAAACTGTAACATTTTTTTTAGTTCTTTGAAATTAACTTAATTGAGTTTAAATCAAATTTAAATGGATTAATCAAGTCCCTAAAAATTAGCACTATATTTTAATAAGTCAATGTCTTTTCTAACTTAACTTAAAATTTAAACTCAAACTCAAGTTAGTGTTTGAGAATGTAAATTTCTGAAGTCAACCTATAGGTCACGCGAGTTTAATAAACTTCATGTTAGTTGATATAATCTAAGATTAGCTAGTTTAGCTTGAGATTTTTCAGAATAAATAATCAAAGATGGCTGTGAATTGCTAGAAGCTTACAGGAAACCTTTTCTTGATAAGCACCCGCAAAGCAAAGCCAAGAAAATAAACATCAAGCAAAGAAAGACCTATAATAACACAACTCAAATTCATTAGCTAGCTAGAGTGAGCTACAGAAAGAAAAGAAGTAATGGAGAGAAGTGGGTTTGGGTCATCAATGACCGTGGCAGTGGCAGTGCTTGTTTTTGCCATGATGGTGATGGTACCTGAAGTGTCTGCAACTAGATGGACAGTTGGATCCAACATGGGTTGGACAACTAATGTCAACTACACTATGTGGGCTCAAGACAAGCACTTCTACAATGGTGACTGGCTCTGTAATTACAAATACTCTTTCTTGCATGAATCTAGTTTCAGATCTTGTTTATGCTTCGTTAACTGGGTTTCTCTTCTTTCTGTGTGCATGCTTTTGCTGTTTTGAGTGAAGGGTAGTGTAATGTTTTTTGATTTTCACTTACTTTGTTGGTCTTGGAGCTAGATGGGTAGATCTATAAATGGGATGCCTTTGGAATTGGCTTTAGTTACCAAGTTTTGAGCTTTTTCATACTTTGTTGGATTAAGCTTCTAGTTTGCATTTCTTTAGGATATTTCTGCCTGCAATTAAGAGCTAGCTTGTTCTTCAAATGTGGGTGTTAATTAGCATGTCTTTTCTACTAATGCCTGGAATTCTTAACTAAATTCGACTTCTGAGAAAATTCTAAAGAAATCAACGTGAAAACTGCATAGATTGTTATTTATTTCATTTCATTTCATTTCTATCAGAGGCTAATGGATATTAAATTAATGTTTCTTTCACCTTATTATAGCATGCAAGATTTAATTATATGACGACCAAAATGAGATTCCTATTGGATTTGATTAATCTTTGGATATGTTATTGTTTGTACTAAAATGAGAGCATAAACTTTGTCAAAATCCACACTCTAATTTAAGCATTATATTTAAGTCCAAATTTGGGGCTGAACTTTTACTTTGGCAATCTTTGCACATAGCTAGTTCATCTGGATCAAGTTTCCTTCAACTGTACCTAGACAGAATAGATTCATTTAGAACAGTGAAGGTCTAAGTCTTTACCACGCTGTGTAAAGTAGTCTTTGATTGCTGCTAAGTTCAGTCAGTCAGACCTAATTCGAATATAGCACGATACCCCACATTTTCAGTTCCATGGCTAGAGATAAAATATTACATTTTTTGCCCTGTTGATACTACTAGCTAACGGCGATGGCTAAAACCAAACAATAAGCTTTTCATGATTAATGAAACATACCCTAAAGTTGCTATTAAAGAGTATTCCTTTCAAATACATGATTTGCTCTTGCTTTCCAGTTCTTGTACTGTGCGTGTACCATGCGTGGAATTTAGTCATCTAATTCCCAAAAATTAAACTTGATTTCAAAATTTTCCCCAGTTTTTGTGTAAGATAGGAACCAAATGAATGTGTTAGAGGTGAACAAAACAGATTTTGAGTCATGCAACTCTGATCATCCTCTTCACAATTTGACCAGGGGAGCTGGAAGAGATGTGGTTCCATTGAACGTCACTCGCAATTACTATTTCATTAGTGGCAAGGGGTTCTGCTATGGAGGCATGAAGCTAGCTGTCCATGTAGCAAACCCACCTCCCCCTCCCACCGCTGCCCCACTAAACGAGAAGAGTGGCTCTTCAAGTTCCATTCTCAAATGCCAGTATGTTCTATCAACTGTTTTCGCCATTGGTGCACTATGGGATGCATTTGTCTGGTTCTGGTAGCCCCATTGTTTCAGCATTTTCCATGCATATTATTTTCAACATTTCCTTCAACCAAACTGTAATAGGAAATTGAGTCTTTTTTAATTTTTGCTTTCTTTTTGTTGGGGAGTTTTTTAATTTATGATAGTTGACCCGAGATTGGATGTCTTGATGTGTAAGTTAGTCTAGGGTTTTGGTATTTCAGTTTTTTAATGTGTTGAGTATGTTCATCGAAACGCTAAGGCATGTTTTATGCTATATATTGTAGAGCTCAGTGTGTACTAGCTACATAACTTGCGTTGCTCAGTGGGCATCAATTCCAATTTCTTTTTTCTTCTTTGTATCTAGTTTTGTTGAATGTATTTGAACATAAACCAATTTCAAGAGTTTTACTTAGGGAGTCATTTTAAATAGCTACAATCATTGAAAAATTATTATTATTTTAAAAAAACTTCAAGAATTATCTTAAACACAATCATAATTAAGAAGATAGGAGTTGAAGATCTTATTTTAAGGCTACGACTAGAAAAAAACAATAAGTTATCTGAAAAAAAAATAATTTTTCTGCCGTTCAAAAGCAAATATTATAAAACAAATAGGAAAGTTCTACAACAAGAAGAATCTTATTGTGAAGGAAAAAGGAATTTTCAAAAAAAATTAATGGTAAATGCTTTTGATATGAATGATATGATTCAAGCAAATGTTGAAAAAGGAAATTCAGATTCTAGCATAATTTCAATTTTATTCGATCAAGTATAAATTTCAATCCGATTATTAAATCAAGCTAAAATATTATCAAAAGTTTTTAGAGGTCTTGTTTTATATCAAAATAAAATTTTAGGTCAATCTGATATCAGTAAGACCTTGCGATAAGGTCCATAAGCTACTATGAAGGATTTGTATTAGTTTTCTAGTTGATTTATGATTTTTTTTTATTTTTTTAAAACTCTTTGATTATTTTTTTAGACTTGTTTATGATGTCTTTATCTTATATTAATAGGGTTATTTAACGTGTACTTAGGTTTTTGTTTTGTAGCCATGATGTTTTGAATAAATTTATATTTTGCATGACACAATAATTTTTTCGTTACTAAGACAAAGATCAACAATTGATTTATCAATGTATTGCTGACATTATGGTGTCCTTGCATGCTTCGAGCTCTTGTTTCACTATAAATAATAAGTCCAAGTTCTTTTCCAATACACTTGATTTTTAGATACATGATTATATCTAGGTCAAACTTTCTATAAAAAACCTGAATTTCAGTTTTCTTGGGTTGTTTATCTACTTTGTTGTGAGTTTTTGGATCTTTATATCCACATGGTTCGTATCAATTGGTATTAAAACTTGACTTAAAAAATTAGGTTATATCCTTTTTTGTTTTTGTTGTTTAAATTTGTTTTCGCATATATCTTCTTCTTGTTTTTCTTTATGTCTTGTTTTGGGTATGATTTGGTTAAAGTTCTATTCGGTTAATTTTCTTTTCTCTTTTTTTGTTATTGTTTAGTTTGGCGTTAAGGTCTTTTGATTAAAAAAGTATCTAATGTTTAATTATGTCCAAAATATCTATTTAGAGTTTTTTAAAAATCAACAGGATTGCAAATTCAAGTTTACAAGGGCAGACTCATCCAAGTTTGATCTCATCAAAATTAGCTGGGCATCTATAGCTTCAAATTTAAGATTTTAGGTCAGAATCCCTATTTCATAGTGTTTTTATATCATATCTTTCATGTCTTCTATCTTGTTTTTCTATTGGTATCTTGTATTCTCCAAGGGAGAGTGAAGAAAGAAGAGTTCTCACTCAAGAATGCAAAGACCTATTCGATATGGTTGGGGTTTTGAGGTAAGAATTTGATAAGTTAAAAGAACTATTCTATGAATTGCGAGCTTCAAAGCAAGAGAAGAAAAAACATTGAAAGGATGAAAGACAAAAAAAAAAGGACTGCTACTTTCATACAAAATTGTTGGAGGCGAGTGTTGGCAAGAAAGAACGTTGAAAGCTTAAACAAGAGATTTATAAAACATCTATTATACCTATTGGTAATTCAATGATGAATCATCTTGGGGAGGGAGGGAGAGAGAGAGAGAGAGAGAGATACGATCCAAAAAAAGTTGAACAAAGAATTCAGATTCTAGTGTAATTGTGCATATTGTTCAGTTTTATGCTATTGAGCATAATTTTCAATCCAACTATGGAATCGAGCTAAAATTCTAATAAGAGTTTCAATATATATTTTTCTACATCAAGTTAAAATTTAAAGTAAATCAGAGTTCGGCAAGGTCTTGCAATATATGTCAGCATATGCAATATAAATTTTGTTATTTGTTATCTTTTGACTTGTAAACTTCTTATTTGAAGATGATTTGTTTTTTAATAATGCAAGAATATTCAATAGCTAATTTTGGGACTTTTTCTAGTTCTATAAAGAAACTAAGGAGCAACAAATATTGTCATCACTCAATTTTGACACTCTATTTTTGTATATATTTTGAAAAAATTAGAAAAATCCAAACAAATATCTTTTTAGTAAATCTATTTAATTTTAATTATTTTGTTATATTCTTTATTTTTATTTAATTATTATGCATTAAAAATAAATCATGAAAATCATAAAAAAAATACAAAAAAAAATCTAGAAGATAAAAAAATAAAAAATACATAGCTAGGGTTGAAATTGGACCAATAATTGAGTATCATCGGCAAAAATAAAGTTTGGGAAATTTTAGGTCATAATTGAGGGTTGAATTGAAGAAATAGATTAAAATGGTTTAATTTGGCTAAGATTGAAAGGAATTTGAAGTTTAAAGATGAGTTTGAAATAAATAACCAAGTTAGAAAATCAAGTAAGGGTTTAATTGAAAAACAAATAAAGTTGGGAGTCAATTAAGCTTAAAATGAAGAATTGAAGAACATGAACTAATATGAAAACGAAGGAAAATTTGAAATATGTAGAAGAATCAAGTTGGAGTTTTGGATGGAATTGTGATCCTAATCATACCTCATTGTACCCAAGATTAAAGAAACAATGCAGATTTAATGTCAAATTAAATGATTGTTAGACTTAATTAGATTTTTCATAAACCAATTTGATTTAATCATGGACCAAATTAAAAGTTTAATTATATTTAATAATTAATTTGGGTCAAATTAAAAGATTTAATTAGGTGTGAGAATTTAATTATAGTTTTAATAGGTCAATTTAATTTTATTAGAGACTTAATTCGTAAAAAATTAAGTTTGGAGCCTAATTTGAGCTTATTTGAGAATATTGAAATTTTAAAGAGCCAAACTCAATTTTTACGAAGTCAATTGATTGAAATCAAGGATTAAATTGCAAGAAATTCAAAGTTTAGGGTCAAGTTAAAGAAATTTATAACCCCTTACCTTTTTTAAAAAAGACGCTAAACTTCAAGGACTTAATTTGATTGAAAACAAGAGGTGAAATTGAAGCAAATTAAAAGCTTAATGGTCAATTGAGGGTTAATTTGCATAAATTCAAAACCAAGGACAAAAATGAAAAGGCATTGAAATCCAGGGTTAATATTTGAGTTTGACAATGGTAAAATTGCATAAAATTAAAAGTTCAAAGTTATTTAGGGATGCAATTAAAAGAAATTAAAAGCAAAAAGACTAAATTGAACTTTAGTCAAATCCCTAATTAAAATCCTAAGAACATCAACATGGTGTCATTTCATTTAAATGAAACGATGTGTTTTGACCAAAGTGATTTGTTTTGGTGCAAAACGATGTTGTCCTGTCATCTAGTTACTGTTTATCATCCTTAACCTTTTGTACCTGAAAAACTGTTTAGGTGACTATTTTTCAAGTGTATTTAATGCCTTATCTCTCCATCAAATCAGACAAACAAGACACTACTTTGATGGCCTGACACCATACTATACCCCAATCTTAATTCTTGCTGGCTGCTTGCCTCTATAGCCACTACGGCGCCCCCAAAGAGGTTAACCCAATCAGCCTTTAGCAGCCAAATGTTTGCAGCTCATAATGATGACTTTGAGTCAATAATTGAGATCCTTCCGGTTTGAATAAAGAGCCAAGATTTGTCCTTAATAAAGACAAGATGTCCCTCTTTCACCCTCTATAAACAAGGGTGAATTTTGGGCATTAGATAACAAGAAAAAAGAGTGAAAAGTGAGCAAAAAACCAATTTTTTTTTTTTTTACAATTTCATATGTTAGCCTTATTCTACACCCTCACCAACACCAGTCTCCTCTACCAACATCTGTGCATCTCCTTCACCAACCAATCATCTTCATCGCAAGCTTCTTCTTTTTCCTCTACACAATAACCTCCAACGATGGCGTCATGAGCAACTCTAACGACACCTTAGCCACGCCAGCAGACCAGTAACAACAATGACGCTTCTCCCCTGCGGCAGGTAACTGCCCTCTTCCTCCTGCAATTTCTTCCCTTATAAGCATGCAGGACGTGAATTAATTCAGGTCCTGCAACTGTTGGCTTGAGCTCGAGCAGAGGCAAAGATAAGCTGAACCCATTTCAGCCCAGCCTATATGGTTAGGCTGGGTCTAGCCCATTCTAAAAAAAGGGTTGTTGAGCTATTAGTCAGCCCAACCGGGCTATGCTTGGGCCTTGAGCCCAAATAGCCCATCCAAAAAATATAATAATAATAAAACTAAAAATTTCAAAGACCACTTTAAAGTCATTTGTAGGTCCGTTGCGTATTTTTCCAACAATTTTGTCTAATATCGTGTTATAGATTTACACTGTAAGATATAGATTCAATATAAAAAATATCTTATTTTTCTCTGAAATTTCAAAAATGAACTTCCATTTCAAAAACAAAAAAATATTTTATTTTCATGCATATGACCAAATCCTAAAGTTTTTTCACGCATATTTTCTAAAAAGGATAAAATCACATTTTTATCATATTTTAAAAATGCAAAATGGATATCATAACCGATTTATGATTATCCATTAGGGTTTGACCAAAATATCAAAAATCCTACAACAATTAGTTTGTTATTCGGAGAGTTAGGATTTAGCTGTAGACTTTAATATTTGGAAGTACAAAATTATACTGTAAAGTGTTTCCTCAATTATTAAAGATTCAAAATAAAAAATAAATGCGATGCTAAATTTGAGACTTAGAATGATTAGGATGTAATCCAGTAAGGTAGAACTTCCTCATGAAGGGATATCTGCTTTGAACTTTAGATAAGACTAATAGATAGAGACATGACCTAGAAAAAAAACAATCAATCAACAATGCAGCTTACCTTAGGTAAAGTGTACTGGGGTGATACATCTTCCACTTGCATAATTAGTCCCCTTACATAGATTCTCACAAACCATTAGGTTTTCTAGTGACCATAATATTAAGTGACAATTCATGAACCCTATAATCATAACTTTATGATTAAACCCAAAACCCACCTTTCAATTCTAAGAGGCAGCTCTACCATGCGATGACGTGCACGTCATAACACCACATATAATAGAAAATCCAAAGTTAACTAGGAATCCATAAAACACATGGAAACATCATATAACAAGGTTGGCCTGAACTGATACAAAATTAGCTGCCTTCTTGTTGAAACTTCATGGCCCAAATAAAGGTGGATTAAACTCCTCTTGCACATAGATTAAATGTATTAAAGCCTACTCTTGATGCTTCAAAGGATCCCCAAGTTCAGCCTTAGTCGAAATCCAAAACTTGCATAACTAGCCCATTCAATGCTTTGCTTTGGACCTTGTGATGAGCCTATTTGAAATGTGTAATGGGTCATTGGTGTTTGTGAGCTGATCCACATTAATTTTTTTTATTAGTGGTTTATATGGATTATCGTTAGAGATCAGACACTTGGATAACTTGTGGTTTGTGATAACTCAACCCTGAAGTAATTATTCAAAGTTGAAAAGAACATATAATTTTAGGTAATCTTCATAAAACCCTAAACAACTCTAAATCTGTCTAACAAGATCTTGGGACTCCTGAAGATTTTTTAAATTTACCATTTTCACTAGGTATATGTGTTTTGTGAAATCCAATAATGCATCTTTCCTCACAAGTCACAAATAAGTTATAAGTATAGTTACAAAGACTCATTTTAGATTTGACCCAATCCAAGTCTCGGGGAGGGGCAACTCATAAGTTGACAGATTAATTCAATTTTTTTTAAAAAAAATTTTAAACATAAAATGATGTCGTTTTAACAAGAAATAATCCAATTCAAAATAAAACTCGCTTCTAGCTTGGTTTAGGTCAACAAATTGCAAAATTGAACAATTGAATTGAACGGGTTTTAAGCGCTTTTTGGAATTGCGTTCCAAACGGTATTTCATGAAAATCTGAAAAAAAATTAAAATTATTTTTTTCATATTTTCGAACCGTTTTGATGTGCTAATGTCAATATTAATTTTTCAAAAATAAAAAAAAATTATTTTGATGTATTTTTTAATAAAAAACATTTTGAAAAACAATCGCTACCACACTCTCAAACACTTTTAAGTTTTATTTGTTTTTATAGTGCGATGTGATATAATATGCCTTTTCCTCCGATTATAAATTTAAAAAGTGTTAATTACTCAACACTTATCATAGTTTGCATAGTATTCTATCTCTTAAAACTTTAATTAAAAAAACTATAATTTTTAATTTTTTTAAAAATTATTATTTTTTAAATCCTAACCGTAAAAGGCAATCACACAATTATACATGTTATCAAAAAGTAACGGAATTATGGAAAAAAGAACAAGACAAAACAAGAGACAAAACCCCTGGAACACCTTCGACTTGATAAAAAAAATTACAGCTAGCATCTCGTGTCGTGTGTGCGAGCTACCTTCTATCCTCTGCTGTCTTGCTGCACCTGAGGCTGAAACACCGTTTTAGCAATAAAAAAAGTATAAACCATACACAGAGAAAAGAGTGAGAGATTTACTGAATCTGTGTTCATTGTTGCTAAGAACTGAAGGGCAGAAAAAACTAAAAAATGGCAATGCCTGGGTATCTTTTTAGGTTCTCTACAAATGCAGCATTAATGAGTTTCAATCTCCCTTTTGGAAGCTCCATTTCTTCATCCTCCATGGTTGGATCCTTTCCCATTCTTTTTATTTTTTCTCTCTAACTTTCTTAAATTTACAGTTTCATGCGAAATGGTGAATGCTTATGTTTGATTTTGTGCATACCATCTTTAGTACTTGTTAGTAGAAACAGCCTAGTAGTGTACCAATAAGGTCTAAGAAGACACCTCAAGGAGCCTTCTAGGGTTTTGCTTGGCTTCAGTTAATACATTCACCATTTCAAAATTGGGTTTTTGATTTTATACTCATATGGCTATTTAAATTCTTTATCTTCTTACTATCATTTTGTGTAGTCTTTGTTTGGATTTTGGAATGTGTTGCAAGAAAACAGAATAAGCTCCCAAATTGTCTCCCTTTCTTGCATTCATTCCTACAACTAATTGCAGGCACCGTGTGACTATTTCCCTTTCCCATCTCTCTGTTGCCTTATTGAAGACTAATTGGGACCTTTTATTTTACTGAATTAGTTGTGCTAATTATTCCTATAATGAAATTTATGATTGCAATTATCCTTTCATACTGCAATGCTCTCTCCACTGTTGTGAGTATCACCACTACTGCTGGTGCTACCATCGGCATAGGAATTGTGTCCTTTTCTACTAGTTAGTTGGCATTACTTTGCATAGGAATACAGGAACCATGTTTTATATTTGCAATGCAGCAAGTAGCATTAAGCTCTATCTAGCACACCTATTAATGTCACTTCTATATGGCCAAATGGTGCTCTGTTGTGGCATATACTTTGCTTTCATAACATGAATCTTGGACCTTTACTGTTGTTGTATTTGCCTTTATCAATCAGTTTAATCTGGACTAATGTCATGCCCTTGAGATGCTTCTGGTGAGGAGTGTAGAAATAAACAAAATGAACGGCAGATGGATAATCTATGAATGTTTATTTTAATACCTGATTGCTTCTTGCAGGTAGGATTTAAGGGCCACACTTGTGTAGGATCTACTAGCTGGTCCTGCAGTGACACCAAGTGTTATCGCAACCAGTCTTTTGGGATTACTGGGCACAATGAGCTCATTACTGAATCTGTAAGGCAAGAGGCTGAGGGCTTTCTCCTTAATGCTATGAACATGAGCTTCTTTGAGCGTCTAAATTTGGCATGGAAGATATTGTTCCCATCTTTTGCAACAAGAAGCAAGTCAAATGCAAACATTGCCAAGCAACGGCTGAAGATGATTCTCTTCTCTGATAGATGTGCAGTCACTGATGAGGCAAAGCAGAAGATTGTGAGTAACGTTATGAATACTCTATCCGATTTTGTGGAGATAGACTCACAGGATAAAGTCCAGCTTAGTGTCTCAACAGATTCAGATTTGGGGACCATCTACTCTATCACAGTTCCGGTCCGGCGTGTTAAGCCTGGGTATCATGATGAGGAAGATCTTGAGGCTAATATTCAGTACAAGGGCACCTGAGAAAGATCTGGCTCTCTTGATGTTCGGTGTTCTACATTCCAGACGAGAAATATCAGTAAAATCTATTTGTTTGATTTCTTCATGCTAATGTCACAAGTAGTGATTTAATCCTGTCAATGCTAGGGTGGGAAACAGTGTTTTTGTAGATAGACCAATTTTGTTTGATTAATTTTTGGATAATGTACTGTTAGGGAACTAGCAAGTTATTGCCAAATGAGAATATCTGCCGTAAAGTAGAGGCCATAGCCTCCTGGCACATCGTTGAACCTTCTTTCTTTCCTTCTTTTTTTATTTACAAGACATTATCAGACACCATTTGTTTGCATGCAGAATGACTTGATGAAAGCATATACGTGCAACCTCCGCAGAATGTTACACATATAGCTGATTCTCACAATCCTTATTTCAGCTATAAACTTGAGTAGTTTGATCATCAGAATAAGGAGAGCTGGGAAAAGAATTCGAAAAAAATTATATTCCATGTGTTCTCTCCAAATCAATCTATTTGCGGTCTGTGTTTTTAGTGATATAAAAAGAAAAAAAGAAGGAAAAATCTGATAGAACAAGCAGTACAAGCACTAAAAAATATCAGTATCTCTATGTTCTTAGTGATATAACTAGTTAATCCCTTGGGTTTCAGAAGAACAATGGTATATTCCTATATTTTTATACTTGTTTGTAACTCCATACATCCTCCCAATACTTTTTCACAACAATTTAATTGTTTTTTTTTCAATATTTATTTTTATTTTTATTGAAATACACTATTCAACAATTAACTATATTAATATTTTTATATAATTGATTGATAACATATTTGTTCCATGGATGAATTTGTTGGAGCGCGGGACGATGTTCAAAGGTTGCGGATTGGGTTCTCACTTAAGTGTTAATGGAATCTTGTTTCATATATCTAGGCATAGATCTCATATAATCTGGGCCCTACCTCCCCAAGGCTTTATTAGATCCATTCATCTCTTCAAATCAGATTGAATTTAAATTGTTGCAGAGAATTTAAGTACAATATCTTATATTCTAGATATTATTAGATAAATTACCCGCGCTGCACTGTAAATTAATTTATTTTTTCTTGTTGCCTTGATTATTTTCAGGAGTATTTAAATAATTGAGTTATACAAAACAAAAAAAAAACAAAATCGAAATAACCCGAAAAGCCCAATTTTTTTTTCTTTTAAAGATAATTTAGTAATTATACTAAGCAACAAAGATTATTAATTAACCCCGTTCTTTCTTCTAATGACTAATATGTTTCATGAAAAAAAAACATTCTCACCCTTAAATCCAAGTTAAATTAGTTTTTTTATATAAAAACAAAATAGTAATTTTATTGTGTGAATCCACAGTGAAATGTAATTATGTAAATAATAAAAATGAGTTTTTTTTAACTTTTACTATGTTATTGATCCACGCTACACTGTGGGTCGGATCAGTTTTTTCTTAACAATTAAAATAATGTTTAGATATTGCTATTTTTTTAGTATAATTTTTTTTTAATTATGTGGGTGTTGACTTGATGTAACCTGATTGACTTTGCGAGTCCAAAAGTAACTCGGACGACCTGTAAAAAGATAGTTTAACTATTTTTTTTTCAAGATGATTTTTTTTAATATTAAGATAACAATTTATTGGATTAACTTGGATTAACCCGGGTTAACATATCAAATTCATAACCCGAGTTATGAGATTATGATAACCCATAAAAAACAAATTAATTCAAATTATAAAACCTAATTTCCAATCAATCCAATGTTGAAAGATGGAAAAAAAACTAAATTAAAAAAAAACCTAAAAAAGCGATCCAGTTTAACCTATCAATCTTTCAACTCTGGTCATAAAACTGAGATAACACTATAGAAAGAAAATCAAAACAAATTATGAAATTCAATTCCCAATCAGTCCCATATTAAAGAATGAGACTAAAAAAGAACGTAAAAATGATCCAAATCAATCCGCCAAACCCATAAATCGAGTCATGGGACCGAGATAACTGTATAGAAAAAAATAATAAAAAAACAACTTGATTTAATTTAGATTACTTGTCAAATTCGCGATTCTAGTCATGAGACTTGAATAACTCCATAAAAAGCAAATTAAAACAAATTATGAAGCTCATTTCTCAATTAATCTTGTCGGACCCAATGTTAAACGATGAAATTTGTAAATTTAAAACATAATACAAAAAACAAGCCAGGTCAATATGGGTTAACCCGTTAAGTATTATTTTCGGGTCATGAGATCGAAATAACCTTATAAAAATCAAACCAAAATAAATCATGAAATCTAATTTTCAATCAAACATAATATTAGATAATGAAATTGAAAAAAAATTAAAAAAGAAAAAAGTTGAGTTAGCTGGATTATCCTGCTAAATTCACAACTTGGATCATGAGACATGGACAACCCAATAAAATACAAATTCAATGTTGAAAGATATGAGATTGAAATAACCTCTTAGAAAAAAAAAATGACTTGATTTAACCGGAGTTAAAATACCAAAACTCATAACCCTGATAATGAGACTAAGATATCCCTATAAAAAAAAAATCAAAACAAATTATGAAACTCAATTCTCAACCGACCTAATATTAAATAATAAAATTAAAAAAAATTCAATAAAAAAAACACAGCGAGTCAACTGGGGTTAACTCGTTAAACATTATTTCCGGGTTTTGAGACTGAAATAACCTAATAGAAAGAAAATAAAACAAAGTATGAAACCTAATTTTCTATTAATCTAATATTAAAAATAAAAAATAAAACAAATTAATTAATCTATTTTTTAATCAATTAAATTAACCTGTTAAACTGCTATCGATGTTATAAAAATAAAATAACCCAAGACAAATAAATATTTTTTTAGGCCATACTAAAACATGTGAAAAAAAATACTATTCGTTGCTACAGCAATTTCCCTCACGTGCTTAGTTAATAATAATCCGTTTACGTTTGGTTTGGATTGAAGCCACGGATAGTACGGACGATGAATAACTTACTCAAATATCAATCAAACAAACCACAGATGAGATAAGCCCCTCCAAAGCCACCCCTCCCCTTCCTTTCCCTCCATGGCTTCTATTTGCAATTCCCTATCCCTCGCTCCCAAATTATCTTTCAAACCAAGCCCCCTCTTTTCTGCTTCCATCTCCACTTCTTGGAGCCCCAAAACCCGACCTACCACCCCTCTCTCTTCCTCCTCCTCCTCAACAAGAAGTGTTAAAGATGACCCTAAATCCCCAGAACCCATCAGCATTGACAATCTACACCGTTTTTTTGACCTTAGCATAGGCAAATGGCACGGTTCTTTCCATGTGAGTTATTTATTTATTTTTTTAATTGGGGTTGACTATGAGTTATTGTGTGTCAATGGGTTTTGTTCTTTTTGGCAGCAATTTGATGCAAAAGGAAAATTGATGCAAAAAGTGAGCACAAAGCTTGCAGCAAGCTCTTACGGTGAAGATGAACTCATTAGTCTCATTCAAACGTAAAGCTTCTATCTATTGCTATCCTTTTCTTATACATTTCTTGCCTTTTTTTCGCTTTTGAAAATGGGCAGTAAAGATATGATAAATAAAAAAAACACTGATACTTTTGTGTTAATTTGTTATTTGATTGATAAAAATGGTTATTTTGTAATGAAAGGAGTTTGTCAATCTGATTAGCATTTCTTCTATGTGATAATTTTTGCTCTTTTGGTTGAGGCAATCTTCAGTTACTGAGTGACTATACAGTTTGTTGCAGGCTCACTTGGGTGTCCTGTGGAAATTCAGTTTTGATGGTTATCTGTTTTGAGTAATCTATCTGTTTCATGGTTCATAAGCAACATGCTTGACTTTGTCGAGCATGGGATGCATCTTCTTCCTTGATATCAAAGTTCATGCTTAGTTTTTCTACATTTCTATTTGATGTTTCTCTGAATCATCAAATAGAAATGTAGAAAAAACTAAGCATGAACTTTGATATCAAGGAATCGTTTATTGAGATAACGAAAATAAAGTAGTGTGCAGTGTGATCCTTTATTCTATTTAAAAAATGCAGACTGCGTGATATTTGTAGTTCATGACTTGTATAGTTGTAAAACCTTTGCTCCTTTGTCGCTTAATTTGGATGTGCTTTGTAGGCTGTACATAAAACAATCTCCATCAAGCACCTCAATCTCCAGACATGATGAGGAGCCTGAATGGGCAGAATACAAAATCAAAGAAACCAATATGTTCACTGCAGATAAATATCAACAGGTGAATTCTTCTAACCATTCAAACATTTTGGGTTCATTGATTGTCCTTCTTGCTCTTTCCCTTGGTCTATGTGTTTTCTATTGAATATCCATAATGATTAGTCTGCAGATTGCCTTTTTCCCCAATGAGAGGGCTTTTTCTCTAAGGTACCAGACAGCTGGCATGTTAGAAACTGTGTTAAGGCAAGGGGTGCTGGGTGAAGATGATACTGGAGATGAATCACCAAAGTTAGTGCTTCTTTCCCATACGGCATTCTTCTCACATCGTTAAGAAATCATTGTACCAGATGGACACAGAAATATAGTTTGATAAATCTACTGTTACCCAAGTGAAGGCCCTGAAACCTTCGCTCTTAGGCATTGTGCTGTTATTCATAGTTGACACAATACTTAACTGGAACACATCCTGGGCATGAGCTACTAAATCACTGAATCCAGTAGCAATAAGGCATGCAATGATGACTCATAACTGGTCTTTGCTCTACACCTCTCTGCACAAAACTCGATACAAAAGTTATCCCACCTTTATCTTCACAGTTCTTTGTACTAGTTAGTGGTTACATAAGAACTAAGTGGCCTTCTCCTAAATGAATTGCTTGGCCTTCTCAGTAGACATGCATTTTTCATTTTTTTTAGATCTCAATGTTAACTTGCAATTTACATTTTTTAAGAGCTTTGTTTCGACACATCATTGCATTTTTCATTACATTGTTCTTTGAACCATACAGAAACCTTAAGCTTCCTTCTCGTCGGCCTTCTATTGTTTGTGAGAATTGCCTATATTCACAAGAGAAAGACAGACGAGCAAGAGCCTTTCATATCATGGACCCTAAAGGCATTTTGGAAATGCTTCTTATCTTCCTTGAGGATAGAGGTGATGGGGTGCCTTTTCATCCTTCACTTGAAAGTAACAGTGTAAGTTGTATGACCATTTATGAATGTTCAACAGATAGCGAAGAACTAGTTTTTGCTTAGCCACTAAATTTTTTTATGTTGACAGAACATTAGTTCTGTGTACTTCATGAAATGACTATGTTTCTTTTACTGATTGCAGGATAGCACAAACAGGATCTTACCATTACTTGGCAAGTGGAAAGGTCATTCTCAAACAAAACGCAGTGGTGTTTATGGAGCAACAATTGCTGAAGCCGATACAATTTCTTTGCTTGAAATGGATGATAAGGGTCAGCTTATTCAGGTAAAGAGACATACCAAGTTCTTGTCCTTTCATCTCTTATTTTTTTACTTGGTTTTTCTTTTCTTTTCTTTTCAAATACTTGTGGTTTATGAAAACAAGGAAAATCTGTCTGTCATATCCTGGAAGAGAAAGAAAATTTGCCTGCAATGTGGTCTTGGCTATTCATCCATTGCTCCAGTCTCTAATCTTAGTTTTCTGGGAGGTTTCTTATTTCTGCAATGGAAAATACCATTAGAATCAAGAACCAACTAGTCAGCTCCTTTAGTTCCCTCCTGTTTTGGGTTTTGGCTGATAACAACCTTTTTTTTATCATATTATTTCATTTTACTGCTTTATATGATTTTGATATTCATTATTATAGGTTCATCAGGGTCATAATCCAAATTCATTTCTTATAAAAAAATAAAAATAAATTTCAGGATATTTCTTCCACATCGGATGGAGGTGATGTTACAACTAATGTGCATTGGACTGGTACCAGATCAGATGACTTGATCACATTTGATGGAGGATACCAAATTACATTATTGCCTGGAGGAATGTACATGGGGTGTCCGTCTGATATTTCTAAGAACGTGGCAGAGTCCAAGTCATTTCATCTGGAGTTCTGCTGGCTTGAATCACCTGAGAAGAGACAAAGACTGGTTAGAACCTACGATGTAGATGGCTTGGCTGTCTCATCAACTTATTTTTCTGAAACAAAAATGTGAACGTCCTCCTACTTAATCTTAGAAATACTTTTGGGAGTAATTAATCAACGAAACCCTAGTGATGTCTTCGATTCATTTGTAACAGCATGACCAGTAAAAAAAAAAAAACAACATCGAGTTCATAGTAAAAACAGAGGCCCTTGGAGGGGGAGCAGATGTGGAATATTTTCACATTTGTATTTAGCATATGTCCTGAAACTCGAAGGAAAGTTGGGATTTCCAATTGTTACAGAAAAGATCAATGCGCAATGCATGTGTTAGTAAGCAGAAATTGAGCTGCAGAAATGGTATGCTTTTTGTATGTTCAAAGTAAAAACAGTTGTATGCCATTTGAAATATGTAAACAACTGTAGAGTTTTGTGCTCAAGGATGTTCCAGATATCAAAAGGTTGGTCTTTAAGTGTGTTGGTTGCTCATGTAAGCGTGCTTCTTGTATCATATTTTAATAATGCAAGCCTTCCATGGGCGGGTATTTGCAGTGATTGATACGGCAATTAATGACAGGGGGTTTGCATATTCCACTCCCCTCGCATGTAGCTCATGTTTCATCTTATTAAGATTGCCTGTTCTTCCTATCACATTTCACTTCTTTCTGCCTTTTTTTTTATGTTTTGGGTTGAGCCTCAGCTGTACCATGTAATACATGTAATGTATTTCATCCCACAGGAATGACAAAATGTTTAGGGGACAGCGCAAATAGATCTTGACCAAAAAAAGAATTCAGAGGAATGAATCTTTATCTCTATCTCGACAAGAATTTGAGGAACATTGCCAAAAGGTAGTGGATTGTGTTTCCTACCCTGTTCAATGTTTTTTTTTTCCTTCCAGTTAAGCTATGATGCTGACAGTAAATCCTCCAACTTTTTAATATTTTCAATTGAGTCTTGATCTTTTAATTTCTAACAATTGATCAAATTTATGACATTTTAGCAAAATTCTAGTAGTTTCTAAACTATGCAAATTTGCTGACCTTTTCTTCCCCCCAAAATTCTAATTAATCCTTTTAAGTTTCACTGAATATATTGCAGTCCTTTTCTTTTGTTTATCTTGTTAAATGGGAATGGGCCTTTAGCTCGGCAATAGAATTTTATACCATTTTTGTCAATTAAAGAGCATAGACTGTAAATCCAAGGAGTCGTGTCCATGACAATGATAAAAATGGCAACATTGCTGAGTTCCTCCTATGCTTTCAATCCCTATCTAGCAGCAAAGAAATGGTTCATTTAGATGCACAGGTGACAGTGAGAGAAGAAGATAGCGACTGAAAGGCCAATAAGAGAAGGAAAAGAAAGAAGCTGGGGAAGGAACAACAACCACAGCTTTCCTAGGCGATCACGCTATTTTAGTGGGGGGAAACTTAACTTGAAAGCTACTGTTCATCGCACCTTTCATTAGCCAATGGATGTGATTCTACTTTCCATTCTTTGCCTACAAAACCCTAATTTGTAATCACATTAGCCAATCGATTGTGCTCTTCTACTATTGATTTGGATTAAGCTAGCTACTTGCGTGCCAGAGGGGGTAGCTTTTGATATTTTGATACATTTATATGGCAAGTATAGAAAAAGCCTTGTACCCTGTTATGTTATGTTAGGATTTCAAGTTAATTTTTAATGTTAAAAAAGAGAGGGCAACACTTGTTGTGTAAATGTGTTTTCAAGTATTATGATTTATTTTTTTAATTGAGAAACAAAAAGATATTGTTTATTTCTAATATAATAAATTAAAAAATAAATGAAATAATAAATAAAAAGAGTTATTAATACTAATTAAATAATAAAACGAGATGCTAACTTTTCTGGTAAAAGAAAAAGACAGACACAGATATTTGATACTAGCCATTCATTTAATTTTACATGTTTTCATTTATTTTATGTTAGAGGTTAGTTCTCGATCTTAATAACAAATGTTTTTGTTTTTATAAATGCATCATAAAAATACAATTTATTTATATAAAATACAAGAGGAAACAAATTAGATTAGGTCACACGTTTTCGAAAATACAATATCTTCAAAGCAGTATAAAATTTAAAGAGATCTATCACTATTTAAAAAAATATTTAACTAAACAATTTAAACAATAAGAGAAGTGTATTAAGCAATATCGCAATAGAAAAAAATTATGAAAAGAAAAAAAATGAGGTCATGCCAAAGTGCTAGCCAACCATCAAAAAGCTCAAGCATACCTGGGTCTGGGTTGCATGTTTGCTAATTTTTTTAAAAAGAATGGACAACACACTCTATTTTTTCATAACCAGGCGAAAGGTCATCTATAATGGCAAATGACCTGTTGTCTACTGGATAATTTTTTGATCACCCTTGGTGACTGGAAAATTGAGGTCCAAGTTTTGATACCAAAAACTCATTTTCAACTCCTTTTAACTTGAAAACACTTCAAAAATACCATAAATACCTCAATAAACTCATTTTTAATCCTAAAATAACTTAAAATCACTCTAAAATCAAGAATTAAATGAATAAAAAAAGATTTACACCACATCCATTAACTCATCTTGAGAAGATGAACCCATTACACAAATATTGGCCTTTTTGGTGGCCAAAATATAACCATTCAATAAATTTCTCTCTCCTCAAAATTCTCCGTCAACTTTATCTCTCTTATCTTAACATTTAAGGACTGAAATGTGAAGAAAATAAAGTTTGGCATTGAAACATGAATTGCTAAAATAATAGGGAGAAAATGATAGATAAACTACAACTTCTGGGACTACACTAAAGTTTTCTGCAATAAAATAGTTGTTGCTATTCAATTTTTAATCCAATTTCCTATAATTTTTTTGAAAAAAAAATCAAAAATAGCAAAAAACAAAAAAAAACCCAAAAAATATGTTTTTTTTTATATCTTTGAGTCACTTGCAGCTTCTTTTTCCTACGCGTTCAATTGTTAATGCATTTTTTAAATCGGTGTTGAAATTACTATTTTTCAAAAAAATTCAAAATACAAAAAAGTAAGAAAAATCTAAATTTACAAGGGACCAAATATGAAAAGAAAGAAGTTGAAGGACCAATTTGTTTTTTGAGTTGCTTGGCCACCAAGTTTATATGGGGACCAATAAATTAAAAATAACAAACTTTTTTTTACCTATAAATAGCTGCCGAAAACACACAAAAAGAGGGGGGTGGGGAAGAAAATTTTAGGAGAGAAATTTTAGAGAAACCAAAAAAATAAAAAATACTCACGCATACTTTTCCTATACCCACACAACACAAAAACCCTAACCCCCAATAAATTAAACTTAGCCACCACTATTTGACCAAGAAACACCTCCTCCACAACCCCATATCTTTAATATCACATAGATCTCCACAACATCTTGTCCCTAGTCACCTAAAACTATAATTTCAGATATTTTGTTGTTTGGGTGGACACTTTTAAACATTCGAATATGGAGTTACAAACCTTCAAATCAAGCAAGAGTGGGTCTAATAAAAAAACATGCACCCTCTCTACCAAGTCCAGGCGGTCTCAGGCGACGTTGATATCGAAGATGCTCTGACGAGGTTCTGAAAGTGGTTATCCTAGGCAGCCTTGACAGAAACACTTGATTATAGAAAAACATTCAGCTTTTTCATTTGTTTCCACGTAGAAGCATCCAAAAGGATTATATTAAGGGTTTAAAACCTTTCTCTCTGGATCCAAAGGCAGAACACTTACCTTGGTCTCCAAGCACCCTACAAAACCACCTACACCCAAAGCCAACAACTCCATGACAAAACCGGTTAGATTTTAGTTTGTTGGAACCCTAGACAACCCATCTAAAAGACCTAAACTTGCCTATAAAAAAGGAGGTCAAAGAAGACTAGAGGAGATGAGGGATATAAGAAAAAAGCTGGGGAGAAAATAGAGAGAAACAAAGGGAAAGAAAAGAAAAGAAAGGAAAAAAAAGAAAAGAAACTTAGGTTAAGGGGCAAGGGTCCTATCTAGAAAGCTTTCAAAACTTCAGCTCTAGTCTAGGGAGGTCTGGAAATAAGAAGAAAGGGAGGCAATACCAAGAATCAATCCAGATTTAGATTTTTAGAGCTAATAAGGTATACACTTTCTTACCTTGAAAATGAAGTCCGTGAGGCTTACAAGATCCTTCTTTTGTCTTCAATCCAAGGTTTTTTCAATTATTGTTTTTTCAGTTTTCTTGGTTTAATTGGTTTTTTTTACCCATCCCTAATTACGAGTGGCGATTAAATTCTAGTGGCTTTTTTTGGTTATTTTAAAGTACTCCAGTGTTTCCAAAGTTATAAAATAATAAGATTCAATAATTTGTAATCACTTACAAATAATTCCTATACAATTCAAACAATAATTTTTTTTCCTCTTAGGTAAGAAGAACTTTTTTTTATTTATTAAAATTGTACTTAATTGTTTATAATTTTTTTTAATAGTTAGTAATCACGAGGTGAATAACATTTATTTTACTTTGAAATGTAATATTAGTAACTACAAAATATAATAGTTTGTAAATTGAAGAGAGTGTAATTATAGGGTCTTGAACCAACCATATTTAAATCTCTTTCTTGAAGTGTGACTGATGTAAAAAGAGTATCGATTCAATTGTTGCACCTCATAGACATTGCAACGAGTTCTAAGAAAATATATTGTGGATAATTGAAAGAATTACCATCTAATAATTAAAAAAATTTAAAAATTTTAAAAATTAGTACTACTTTCAAATATTTAAACAAGAGGTTAGTTATGCATAAAAAAAATTATTGTATAATTTTTTTTTTATAAAAAGTTACTTTTACTATGTGTTTTTCTTCTAAATTTATCTTTTTAACCGTTCTTGATTATCCTAATATTTTATTTATTTATTCCAAACTCATTTTTGATTATTTAAGAAATTTTTTTAATATGGATCCCTTTTTTAAAAAAAATTGTCATTTTGTGTTATTAAAAAAAAAAGAAAAAAAAGAAGAAAGATTTGTAAATGATCTCCTAAAAAAGAGATTAGTCTTTTTTTTTTTTTGATATTTCAACATTCATCTCAAATTAAAAAATATATATATGTGTGTGTCAGCTAAAACGGTCTTTAAAATAGACATTGAATCTATAATGATAATAAAATAAAATTGAATTTTAATGGTGAGTTTTTGAAAAAACAGACTCGAAAGTCGCCGTTATTAGTTATTAACTAGTTACATGCCCCGCGCGATGCCGCGGGTCAATTATTTTTTGCATTTCATAAAAAGCTAAGATCTAAAAGTATTAGGTTTTTTTGCAAAGTTATACTCAAGAGTCTTAGGTTTAGTTGCAACGCCTAATCCAAGAGTAATATTTATAATATTAATAATAACATTAAACTTGCATGGCCTAAATTTAAGTGGGTTTGACTGCAATACCCGACCCAATAGCATTGGACGTGGGTCTAGCTGCAAGGTCGTGTCATAAATGTATGATAATTAAATAGATTAGTTAAAAAGAAAAAAAAAGAAAAAAAACAACAGAAAAATAAAAACCAATGAAGAAAAAGAAAAAAAATATGAATTAACTGAGTTAAACCTTCAAACCAGGTTAACCCGTCATACCTTGAATTCGCATCGTGAAAGTTTGATAATTAAAAAGGAAAAAAAAAAACTAATGGGTTAACCCAGAATTAACTAGGCTAACTCGTCAAAACCAGGTTAACCTGTCAAACCTGGAATCCGTGTCATGAAAGTTTGATAACTAAATAGAAAAAAAATTAACATTAACAATTTAAATTAAACAAAAAAATTAATTAAAAAAAAGGATGAGTCTTTTCACTGTAGACTGCACTGTGCAGTCCACAGTCAAATGCATAAAAACAACAAAAAAACAAAAAGAAAAACTAAAGGTATTAGCCGAGAACTACTTAGAAAAAAATTTAATATTAATAAACTAAATTAATTAAATAAAATTAATTAAAAAGAAAAAAATAAAAAAAACCTCTAAGAAGAAAAAAAAACTAAATAGAAAGAAATTTAACATTAACAAACTAAACTAAACGAAAAAAAATAATTAAAAAGAAAAAAAAGCAAAAAAAAAAAATTTTAGGTTAACTCGTCAAACCAAGTTAACCCGTTAAACCCGGGATCCGTGTCATGAATGTCTGGTAACTAAATAAAAAAAAGTGAACATTAACAAACTAAACTAAACGAAAAAAATTAATAAAAAAAAATTAAAAAAAATCTGGGTTAACTCATCAAATCATATTAACCCGTTAAACCTAGGATTTGTGTCATGAAAGTCTGATAACTAAATAAAAAAAAATTTACATCAACAAAATAAATTAATAAAAAAATTATGAAAATAAAAAACAAAAAAAATCGACGGGTCAACCCAGAATTAACTGGGTTCACCGGTGAAACCAGTTTAACCCGTGAAACTCGAGATATGTGTCATGAAAGTCTGATAACTAAATAGAAAGAAATTTAACATTAACAAACTAAACTAAATGAAAAAAATTAATTAAAAAAAAAATATTTCTGGGTTAACTTGTCAAATCAGGTTAACCCGTTAAATCCGGAAAACGTGTTATGAAAGTCCGATAACTAAATAAAAAAAATTTAACATTAATAAACCAAATTAAATAAAAAACTTTTGTTAGAAGAAAAAAATAAAGAAAGAAACAAAAAAAAATCCTGAAAGGCATAAAAAGCAGCTAAAAAAATAAAACAACTTAAAAAAACCAAAAACGGATCAATGTTTTACCCACAGTAAAACACTGATCCGTTTTAGTATATGTTACAGTTAATTAAAAAGGAAAAAAAATTCGGGTTAACTCGTCAAATCAGGTTAAGCCGTTAAACTCGAGATCCGTGTTATGAAAATTTGATAACTAAATAAAAAAATTAACATTAACAAACTAAATTAAACAAAAAAAAATCATTAAAAGAAAAATACACAAAGAAAAAAGCAAAAAAAAAAACCCATAAAGGCAATAGAAAAACAAAAAAAATAAAAACAAAAAAAAGAAAAAGAAAAAGAAAAAGACAAAAAAAACTGGAAAAAAATAAAAACAAAAAAAAAAGAAAAAATGAAAAAAATAAAAAAAAAGAGGACTGCTCAGCGTTTCATTGTGAACCTGCACAGTTAAACACTGAGCAATTTTAGTTTTTTCTTAATCTATATGCTTTAATAAAATTGCATTCACCTGGCCCAAATTAAGATATTGTATGTTGGGAAAATATTGCAAAATAATAAATGAAACATTTTATCTATTTATCTATAATTTTTTTTTTGTGTGAGAATGTTACTACCACACAAAATGAATTTTTCACAATGTAAAAAAGTACTAAAATATCAATATACACAAAATTTAAATACACAGCTGCCATAAATATTTTTTGGTGATCAAAATTCGGCCACACGAGGATCAGTCGCCTCTGCTCAGCCCAAAAATCTTAACAGAACGACCGTTTTGTTTTCCTTCTGCTGTGTATTTTCAACGCGTGTTTTCCCTCTCTTTTGTAAAACACACCGTTTTATCTTAGGTGAAACTACTGTTTTCAGCCTTAGGTTTTTTCTTATTAAATTAGGCCCGTCTTCATATAAGTCCCTACATTTCAGAGTCTTTTGCGTTTCAGTTCTTGGCCTTTGGATCTTCCTCAATTCGGTCTAGTTCTTTAATTCTTCATTTTTAAGCCAAATCAACTTTTAATTTCAATGTTTTTCTCGATTAAACCCTTAATTAATTTTCTAACTTGGTTATTTGTTCCAAATGCATCTTTAAAATTTAATTTTTTTTAATTTTAGTCAAATTAAACCAATTTAAACTCATTTCTTCAAGTTCTTTTCAATTCAATCCTCAATTATAACCTCAAAAATATCCCGTTGTATTTTTACATATAATCTTTAAAAATTAATTGAATTTTCAATCAAGCTATATATATATATATATATATTAATGATTTTCAAGATTTTTCCTGACACAAAAATTAAATTAAAACAAAGAAATGATTAAAATAACTAAATTTATTTCATAACTCATGCAAAACTCAAATGCATAAAAAAATTTCTTTTTCAGTGTACAAATCAACAGTTCAAACATAAAACAAGCAATTGGTTAGTTACCTACCATATCCTAAACAAGAATTGGTCATGTGCTTAGTTC
>Ga0325411_1001620_pt1 | contig 25138 bp, 11 predicted proteins | sample PopdelMetagenome_13_FD_206181 | JGI IMG/M metagenome (GOLD analysis project Ga0325411, IMG submission 206181) | Populus deltoides microbial communities from Bellville, Georgia, United States - Xylem-PdIQD-R4 | ecosystem: Host-associated > Plants > Phyllosphere > Stem > Wood/Secondary xylem... | reverse complement strand
AATTGACTTGCTGCTTCTGCAGTGGCCCGAAATGGTACATGGCAAATTCCAAAGATCAGCTTGGAGATTAATTTCAAGTAGTACTATTTGGGGTATATGGTTGCTGAGGAACAAAATTGTTTTTGAGCAGGGAACTATAAACTTGTTTGATTGTTTCTCCATCATCTTTCATCGGGTTGCTATTTGGTTGCATTCTCAAGATTCAAACTTCAATTATATAGGAAATGACCTCTTAAGATCTTCTAATGGCATCAAATTATGGTGTAATAAGAAATCTTAGGTAGTCTTCTTGTTGTTTGCTGTAGTAGATCAGTTTTTTTTTTTTTTTTATCTCTTGTATTTCTCTTTGGCTATTCGCTCTATGGCCTTCTCAATATACTCTCGATGATTATAAAAAAAAAAACATGTAATAGATAGGTAGAAAATAAATTAAAAAATTATTACAATAGATAAAAAATAAAAGAGTTGTTAGGAAATTAAAAAGTTACTGCTATTAAAAAAAAATGTTAAAAAGAGTTAGAGCTGTTAAAAACATATTCACAAAAATCTGATTTCTTTGTAACCCATTTCCATCAGCACAAATATTTCATTATTTAAAAATCTTGTGACCATTTTCAAATGCAAATTTAAAATGGTTGTGCAAAAATTAATAATATATATAGTCGCTTTTTGGTCCCAAAATATTGATAAAATTCCTATTTTGTATGGAATAATTAATTTTTCTAATTTGATAGTTATTGCTAACTAATATCATAGTGATCATCATAATTTTTTTTAAATAATTATTATTAAAAAAACATTAACAACAATAATAATCATAATTTTCAATAATGAAACAAAAATTTTAGCTAAAATTTGGGAACATTAATTACAACCAAAACAACCAGTACTAGATTTCCTATCAAATAAAATTCTGTTGAATTTTTTTTTTCAAATATAATAATTTTTTGGAATGATTTGCTAATCACAAATAGAAAATAAAGAATTTTTTTTAAAAAATGTGACCCAATTTTTTAGTTTCATTCACTTCACTGAATAGAGTTTTACGAATCTATGCATAACATATACAATAAAATGTTGTTTTAGATGTTGTTTGGCATTGTGGCTGCGGCTAATAAAAAAAGCAGGCCCGAGATGAGATACTTAGATATATATGAGTGTCAAAGTATCGATATTCTTTATTTATAGAAAAGAAAAGAAAAGATTAAAAAAAGAGAGCTAACATAATCATATTTCCTTTCCTTTTCTTTTTTGTGATGCAAAATCCTTTACCTTGCTAGGAAGTTATGCTTTACACAAGCAAATTAACAATGAAAGTATTTTTGAAAAATTTTATTGTCCTTTAAAAACTATTAGGAAGACAAGTGTGGTTATTCATATTGAGCATTTGTCAAGTTAAGAGTATAGACAACATAAAAAAACAGGGTATGATAGAAGCATTGCTTCTCTAGCATCTTTTATAATAAGCTAAGAAAACAGATTTACGTAAACATTATAGAGTTTAACATATCTAAATTAATCAAAAAATACATTTTTATAATCTTAACATTATAGTATTCTAGATTAATTAATTTGATTAATAAATCAATTAATAAAAAATTAATTAATATAGCATATACTAAATAAAATTGTCGATCACGTATAGTTCGAACAGGTCTCAAACAAGATATGAGACTAAAAAATTGTTCACAAAAATCTAATTTCTTTGTAACCCATTTGCATTAGAACAAATATTTTGTATTAAAAAAACATTGTGACCACCTTTCAAATGCAAGTTTGAAACATTTTTTTTAAAAAAAAAACATTAATAATATATATATATAGGTCATATATTGGTAAATGATAAAAATTCTATTTAGTATGGAATAATTAATTTTTATAATTAGATAGTTATTAATAATTAATATCATAGTAATCATCATTTTTTTAAAAAAATAATTAATTTTCATAAATAATAATAATAATAATAATAATAATAATAATAATAAAACTTTTCAATAATAAAAAATATTTTAAAAATTTTGCTAAGATTTGTGAACAAGATTTACAACTGATCCCAAATTTTCTATCAAATAAAATCCAGTTTTATTTTTTTAAAAAATATTCATTGTTTTGGAATGATTTGTTGGTCACAAATAAAAAATAAAGAATTTTTAAAAAAATTGTTATCGAATTTTTTAATTTCATTCCCTAAATATATAGCATTTTATGAATTTGTGCACAATATTTTATGTGCAATGAAATGTTATATACATTGAAATGTTGTTTTATTTAAGGGTGTAGCATAACTTCCTAGCAGGTCAAAGTATCAATATTTCCTTTTATAAAAATATAAACAAAAGTGCAAAAATAATAACATCTCCTTTCCTTTTCACTTTTGTGTTGCGAAATCCTTTACCTTGCTAGGAAGTTATGCTTTACTTTACACATGAGAATTAAGAATAAAAATTAATTAATGTTTTTTTTATTACCCTTAAAAAACTTTACGTAGACAAGTGAGGTTTATTCATATCTATGATAGAAGCATTGCATCTCACATTCTTTATGATAATTTTTTTAAAAAAAATAAACATATTTACTTAAGTATGATAGATATTGCTACTTAATTTTTAAACAATATTTTTGATAAATGTTTAGAAAAAATCAAAAATAAGAAAAAAATAACAAAAATTCAAAAAAATATATTTTTAATATATTTACATTGTTTTTATCATTTTTAATATCATTTAAAAAAATTAAGTTTTTAAAAGTATTTCAAACGCGTTTAATTTTTAATGTATTAATTTTATAGTCTCTCATGTTTTTTTTATTGAGATGTTGGTATTGTTTGTTTTTAAAATAAATTTAAAATAAAAAAAATTTTGATAGCATGTGTACATGTGTTTTGATAGCATGAAATTTTTAAATTGGAAATTGAAAAAAATGATATTTTTATTTTAAAAAAATGAATTAAAAATATTTGAATTAATAAATCACATAAAGAATATTTGTTCAAGCTAATTAAAGGCTGAAACAGTTGGGTTTTGTTTTTTGTAAAAAATAAAAATAAATGCAAGTGTAAATATTTAACCTAATAACATGGTTGTTTTTTTTATTTTTTATTTACTTGTATGAAGATAAAAATGAATTCTCTTTTAGTACATTACAATTTAGTTTCTTGTTTACATTACAATCCCAAGCACTAGCTTATACCGTAAGCTATAAAGTTACATTACGGGTAACTAAAAATATATTTTCGTAATAAAGATAGTTATTTGAATTCTTGGGAAAAATATATATTTTTAGTTAAAATTCTCTTTCCATATTAATTTTTTTAATTTGAAAAGCATATTTTTTCTATTATCAATAAAGTTTATTGGATAAAAAATAAAGAGAACTAACATAGAAATTAGAAAAATTGTATTGATTTGAAATAAAGAGTGAACAATGTATCTAATCAAAACTCTTTTTTAAAAAAATTAATGTGTTTCTTTCTTTTTTTTGTTACAAAAACATGTTTTTTTAAGAATTATTGTTCTTTTAAGTTAAAACTTATCAAAATGATCATATGTATTTTAGAATTTCTTACTTTGAAGATATTAATAAAATAGAATTAGTTACGACGAGCTCAAGATGATATTTATGAGAAAGTACCAAACTTGGACTAGTTAATAATTATAAGCAGAAAGGGTATATGCATTGTTCCTACTTCCTTGGCATCTCACAAAAGAGAGCATGTGATGAGAGAAACAAAGGAGAAGAGGATGCTTTGAGTAAAGCAAGAAAGTCCCGTGTAGTTATCGACGCTAGTAGTAACGGTAACATTTGCAGCAGCATTCACCCTACCTCTTCAAAACCTATATATGATATAATTAGACATGAAAGCTTACCATCAATCGATATTATTTGTCGTAGGTTTATATAGGTCACATATTTGTCGAGAAAAACAAAGATAAAATTTTTATTTAGTATGGAATAATCAATTTACCCAATTGGATAGTTATTAATTAGTAATTAATATCATAGAATCATCATCATTTTCAATAATAATAATAATAATTATCGCACCCATAACGTGAAGACCTTTAAAAAATTTTAAAAAATATATCATATAACGGATTTATATTTTACAATAAAAATTCACAGATCAATAATACAGTGAAATACCTAAAAAATGCAAGGAACCTATAAATAAATTCAAAAAAATCCATAATTTTTTTTGAAATTTTCTGATATCAGAAAAAAATTGTTTAACTAGATATCAAAATAAAGAAGGGTGAACATTATTTTTAAAATCACAAGGTAACATGAGTCAACATGTATCTAACTTGCAAAGTCAGACTTAACTCGTGCAAAAATGGTAAAATCAGTAAACTCGGTAAACCCAGTCTGATTTTACGAGTTTACTAAATTTGTGATATGAACCAAGTCAGATTCAAATTTGGTCTAAAAATGTCTACTGATCAATTTTGCGAGATTGAACATATCTTTCACAATGTATATTGGATAGAGCTAAAATTTTACAGGGAAATATTAGACACATGAAAATATATTGTGATAAATTTTCCAGTCAAATGGAGTTTGAGAACATAATATTTTAGAGGATTAAAGTTAATAGATGAATCTTGTCAAATATGTCAAGCTAGACCTTTATGTACTGTTTGAGACATATCTAATGTTACTAGTGGAATTTTGCTACAATTAAAGTTGGGTTGGAAACTAGACATCTAAAGATTTTCAACCATATATCGTACGCCCAGTAATTCATCAACACGAGAGAGAACGACATATTTGAAATCATAACTCAAATCTACCAAGATATATGAAAAAATTAGAGATTCACGAATACATAGAGAAATTTTAACATGAAAACTTTTTTATTATTTTATTTTATTTTATTTTGAATAATTATTTTGAATTTGAATTTTTTTTCTAGTGCATTAAACATTGTTTAGGAATTTATTTTATTATTAAATTTATATTAGTTAATTATTACTTTAAGTTCATTAGCTTGTAACCCGTAAGGGGTCCATTAGAACTTATTGAGATGGGAACAACCAAGTTATTACCAGATTCATGTATACTTCCTATCATTCATGTATTGAGAAGTTTTATTATAAAACTTTTTATTTCTCTATGTCATTAATTTATTGATTCTTACTATTTATCTCTTTTATTTTATTTAGATTACTCATTGATTATAATATTGTTGACTTGCTTTATCAAATTTTAATATAATTTAATTTCATGACTAGAATTGTCAATATATAATTATTTTAAAAAAATTTAGTTATAATTTTATAATTTTACAATTCAAGTTTATATTGTTTTTTTATTTCAAGTTTATATTATTTTTTCCATGTAGTGTCAAAAAAGATTTTTAAGAACATTGAGGGTGAAAATAAAAGGATAAGGCACGCGTGCACACCCAGCCACAGGATTATAATTGCTGAAGTCGCCAGAGTGAATTAAAACTGCATATGAACAGTACCTATGCAATTATAATTGTAAAGGAGAGGGAAATGAAGAACTTACCTGGTCGCTGCAAGTCGAGGATGATGGCGATGAAGGCGTGAGGTTGCTTGCCGAAAAGAAACTCTCTCTTCTGCTTCTTCTCGTCTTTCACTTTCTCGGGTCGCCTGTACTTTCTCTGTATTTGTCTCCTGGTATTCTTGTGTTGTTCGTCCTGTTCTCTCGCCTTCTGTTCTGTGCCTCTTCTTCTTCGTCTTTCTGTCTGTTCGTTCCTTGTGATTTTCTCCTCTGGTCTGTCTGTATTACCTTCGCTCCCTCGGTCTTCCTTCTCCCCTGGTTTCCTCTGTTCGTCCGTGTTGTATGCTCCCCCTGTGTTGTCCCCCCCTCTCAGTTCGTCCTCTCTGCCTGTGCTTCCCCTGTGTTGTTCCAGTGTCTATGGTCTCCTGTCCCTCCCCCACCCCCCCCACGTTCACTTTGAGATTCATCGTGTGGGTGATGAAAAGATGATGAATAGTGTGCGTTGAAAACGGTAGCCCCTGAACTTCTGACATTTAACGATTGGCTCCCTAATCGTGGAAAATCTCTTCTTCTTTTTTTTAATTTTACTCCTTGATCAAATTGCAATTGAACCCCTAAATTTCAGCGTCATTTACAAAACAGTACTTTCTTTCCAATGTAATCAATTTAGTTCATAATTGACTCTTCAACTTTTAATTCTTTCACAATTACCCCTGCAAAACATCAATTAAACCCCCTATAGTATCACTGCATATTAAATTTAGTCCTTATACTTTAATTTCTTGCAATTGCAACCCAAATTAACCCCAAATATTGGTATTTCTTCAATTAAGCCCTTGATTGCATTAATTAATTAAATCAAAGTTTAATTAAGTCTCCAAACTTATTAATTTGTCCACTTTTTGACCAAATTAACTTCCAAATTTATAATTTCATCCTTATTAATCCTCAAACTTTCAATTTGTGTTGTCTTAACCCAATTCTCAAATTATTTTTTTATTCATTCATTTATTTTGTTATTTCTTTTATATTTTATTAATTTTTTTTTGAAAATTCAAAAATTTGGTTATGAAAATAATAATAATAATAATAATAATAATGTTTTTCAATAATGAGACAACAATTTTAAATAGCTAAAATTTGTGACAAGATTTCGAACTAAAACAATCAATCCCGTTATCAAATAAAATTTCATAAATATGTGTTTTTTATTCACTTTTTAAGTTCAATAACTATTAATGATACTTTGATGTATATGAGTGTCTAAGTATTAGAAAAAACTAAAAAGAAAAAAGAAGAAGTGCTAGCATAGTCATGCTTTCCTTTTCACTTTTGTATTCCAAAATCTTTTGCCTTGCTAGCAAGTTATGCTTTAGAAAAGGGAATTAACAATATAAAAAAAAAATTGAAAACTTTTATTGTCCTAAAAAATAATTAGTCAGACAAGGGAATTAAAAATAAATAAAATATTGATTAATCCAGCATATACTACAAACAATTGTTCACAAAAATTTGATTTCTTTCGCAAAAATGCAAATTTGGAATTTGTTTGAAACAATTAATATATATATATATATATAATAACAAACTGGTCATAAAAAATGATAAATTTCTATTTAGTATGGAATAATTAAATTTCCTAATTAGATAGTTATTAATAATTAATATCATAGTAAGTATCACCATTTTTAAAAAATATTGAATTTTCATATAATAATAATAATAATAATAATAATAATAATAATTTTTCAAAAATTAAACAAAAAAAATTAAAACTAGTTCAGTTGTTTGTTGGTCCCCCGAGGAACATGTTCTTCGGAATCAATGTGGTGTGGTGCTAGGGGTTTTCTCTATTCCTGTGGGAAATAAGGAATCAAATGAGGCTGCATTGATTGCAGCAATTAAAGCTCTGGAATTATCATCATATAGGCTGGACTTAGGTATTTTGTCATTGAAGCAGACTCTGCAAATGTGGTTCAATGGATGACTGAACCCCTTACCAGGTCGTGGCGCTTTAATGATCTTTTCATCCTAGCAGGTAGATTTTCATCTTGCTTGGGTCCAGTATCCTTCACTCGTACGTACACCAAGGGAGATTAATCACTCTGCAGATGTTCTTTCTAAACAAGGAATCTGTAAAGCAGAGCATTGCTATGAAAATCTCTAATTCAGATATATTCTCTATGCAGTAAAAAAGCAACATCACCCATTCAAGAATGAGTTGTTTTCGTGGTTAAAACGTGCTTTTAATGAATTTTTTGGTATTTTTTTATTCTACAGGTAATATGGAATATAATAAAATTGAGATCTGGAAATTCAGAAATCACTATTTCTAAATATTGATTACTACAATGTTGTTTGTAATGTAATTTGTAGTTTTTTAACGAAATACGAATATTAGCAGCTTCACCAAGGGACATCTTGCAGTCTGCATGGAGGATCAAAATGTAAGCAAATCCCATGCCCAAATAACACAACCTCAGCTTGCCGTTGAACTGTACGGGAGGATAGAATTTGCTTGTTATAAACAGCACCTGCATACGGTATATTAGAGGGAACCAAGGAGGCAATTGGTTGACTCCAGTGACAAAAGTGACGTGGATACATATGGACGAGTCCAAGCTCAATAATAAGGATGGATGGGCCAAACAATTTATTTTTTATTTTTTTTTATTCTGATAAAAACAGATATAACTTTCCAGCAGGGCAAAAGAAAAGATATTGCAACAAAATATCAAAAAGGAAAATAAATGTAATTTGTGGTTATTAACGCTTTTTCTTCCTTTAAAAACCGAAGAAATCAGCAGCTTGTGAAATCACTGTTGTTCATGAAGGATAACTTTTCTAGTACCAGAGTTCTGAAGAAGCAAACCCCAAGCCCCTAGTTGATATACGGCTAGACTACCACCTCGGGGTAGTTTTTTAAAATCATAATCATATCTATTTTAAATTTTTTTACTCTGAAGATTTTAATAAAATATAAGAAACACATTAAATAAATAGCTAGTGATATCCTGAATGCTGTCAAATTTTCGCAGCGACTCATTACTCATATAAATTATGTGTAAATCCACTACACTTGCCCAATAAGAAAAAACCATCTGTGTATATCTCTCTCGTTGAAATTCCATTTTGGTGTGTAAGAACTATATGAAACTTGACTAGACAATATGAGAGAGGTGAGGCAGAGATCCCGTGATGAATCTGTCCTCCTGTGAGGTTTTAATTCAAGTCTAAATGATGGATTTATAACAAACTCTAAAATCGTGCGGTTTGTTTTTTTTATATTATATTTGGGTATTGTTCGTACATTCACAAATTATGGATTTTTTTTAATAATAATTTTATTTGATTCTTAAAGTTTTATTTTATGCAATTTGATCGTAATTAAATACAAATTACTTATGATTTTTTAATCAAGAGTGAAATTAAAAAAATGAAAACTAAAATAAAAAGAACACCAAACATGAATGATGTACTAGAGACTTCAAGCAAAATACACTTAAGTATTTTATATTTAAAAATAACATCATTCATAGAATTCAGGTCTCTTGAAATTTAAAAAAAATCAGTTTTCATACACAAGTTTATTTATGTTATTTTTCAGTCCAAGGTTAAAGAGAAGAGAGAGATAAGTGTCGCCAGATTTTAATAATAAAATAGAAGGTCACTGTTCACTCCATTTTCAACTACCAAAATAGGTTTTGTTGGTGTCCACGGGTTCTCAGATATGAGAGGAGTTTCATAATGGTTGTTTAGAGCTTTAATGTTGCATAAAAATCCATACCTAAACCAAGAAAACCAAAACTAACCCAATTTGATTTCAGATTTTTGGGCTATTTTTTGGGTATTTGAAGTTGATGGAATAATTTTTGGATGCTATAAAAGTGTTAGTGAAGTGTTTTGGGGTTGCAATGGCTTAAAAATAGAGTTTTTTTTTTTTTTTTTTACCAAAAAAGGCGTTGCCCTGATATTGATGAGGTATATTAGGGGTTACAATGGCTTAAAAATCAAGTTTTTTACCAAAAAAACGCTGCCCTGATTTTCTAGTCATCATTATAATAGTCAGAATCTAGAATTGTAGACGGCACATTGTTTATATTTTTTTTATATTAAAAAAATAGAACCAAGCCTAAGCATGCGGGGTTAGGCTTGAAGGCCCACCCACATGCTCGAGTATTTCCTTACAATGGCCCTGGCATGCTGGGCTGTGGGCCCGAGAGAATGAGCTTTTGAGCCTTTTCTGGCCTTTTTAAAGGGTTAAATAGAAAATAGAGTGATTTTATTGTGATGATATGAACGTGATAGTTTCTGAGTCAAATAACTAGTTTATATTCTATAGCTAGTTTATAAACTAAAGAAGGATGGACAACGCCAAAAAGTTAAGAAAATTCAGAGCCAATTTGCAACTTGGTTGAGAAAGACTAAATTGCATGCTATTTTATTAGAATAAATAACGAATCCACACAGATTCCTCGCCAGCTAATTAAGAAAGCTTTACTACAATTTAAGAGAATAAAAATGACTCCAAAAATCAATGCAGATCCCTTTATAAATAGGAATTATTAATTAAAGAATTCCTAACTTGCTTGAAAATGATTTCAAATTCTTAAAGAATTTTTAATCTTAAAATAAAAATGGCATATTTAATTCATAAATTTTATTTTAAAATTATTTTTTTATTAATATAAATATCCGAATCAGTTTATAGATTAATTTTACGGGCATAAAGTTATTTTTTATTTTTTATTTTTAGTTTAACGTGGGTGTCCGAGTCAGCTTACGCACACCTCGACTAATCCCACGGGCCCTGAAGTTAACGACCATGTAAGCTTCTAGTGGCCATCATATGAACAATCAAATATTCGAACCTGAGACCATAAAAGGAGCAAACCTCTTGATCCCAAACTCTTACCACTGGCTACCACCTAGATGATTGACATAAAGTTATTTTAATACTATTAATATTGATGAGGAGGGCAGCTTTCTGCTCATGAGCCTACAGACAAGATGATGTAAAGCAAGGTAAGTTGTCCTTCATTAAATTATTGTTAATTTCTCTAGAAAAAAGAAATTATATGTGAAGTCAAATTAATCCCTGCACTTTCAAGATAATCTAATTACTCTGGCCTTTTGAGGCCATAAAAATCTAATAATCTTATGAGAGACCTTTTAAGTTTTAACCTGTAACCGGGCAATCTAAGATATTGGCTCCGTTCTCAGAGTTGAACCGGGAATATGTACTTGCCACATATCCGCCTCAACCAAGCCCAAGGCTCACAGTCTTACGAGTTACAAGCCAGTTGCGATAGACATAATTCCCATGTAATTGTGTCTTTGGGCTGTTTTGTCACTGTTGTCTTTTTTTTTCACGGGATTTTTTTTTTTTTTGGTACCATAATTCCCATGTTATGTTCTGGACTCTCGAGTCCGTGATGGACTTTATCGCAATCGTACTGCATATTAAACATGGATATTCTAATTAAAAATTTTATTTTTATTTATCACGTTCGTATAAAAAATGGGTCTGTAGAGACTGCAGTACTTTCCTGTAGCTCAGGACCTCTTCTGTCGTCTAAAAACTCTCTGTGCCTACGACCATTTACTGCAACCGCCAACTGGACTCAATAATGGTGACGCAAATTGGATAGAGGAAGAAGAAACAGCACAGATGGGTAAACAAGAAATTGATTGCAAAGTTCAAATCAATTTGGAATTGTTTTGAAAACATTTAATAATACATATAGGTCACATAATGGTCGAGAAAAAAAAGAGATAAAATTATTATTTAGTATGGAATAATCAATTTACCTAATTGGATAGTTATTAATTAGTAATTAATATCATAGCATCATCATCATTTTCAATAATAATAATAATTGTCTTACCCACATCGCGATGATCTTTATGTGCTTCCCCTGTGTTGTTCCATGTCTATATTCTCCCTGGTTCTCTCTGTCCTGCGCCCCTCCTATTTCTGTTCCTTTCTCTGAATGCACTCAACTTGTCCCCAGGAATCACGATCATGGGCAACCTGCACGATGGGAACAAAAACTTCTGCGACCCACGTTCACTCGGAGATTCATCGTGTGGGTGGGGATATTGGCAGCGTGGTCCGTGATTTTTGTGGTTGTGTTTCCTGTTCATCCGGCCTTCATAATGAAAAGACGATGAACAGTGTTGAAAACGACACCGTTGCACCTGAAGTGATTATTTTCAATTTGACCCCTAAACTTCTGATACCTAACAATTGGATCCCTAATCAAGAAAAATCTCTTTTTTTTCCTTAATGTTACCCCTAGATCAAATTGCAATTGAACGCCTAAATTTCAAAGCAATTTACAAATCAGTACTTGGTTTTCAATTTAATCAATTCACTCCTTAATTGACTCTTTAACTTTTAATTCAATCAAAATTACCCCTGAAAAAATCAATTAACCCCCCTATAGTATCATTGCCTATTCACTTTAATCCTTGAACTTTAATTGCTTGCAACTGTGACCCAAATCAACCCCAAACTTTGGTATTTTTCAATTAAGCCCTTGATTGTATTAATTAATTAAATCAAAGTTTAATTAAGTCCCGAACTTATTAATTCTTCTAATTTTTTACCACATTGACTGCCAATTTTATAATTCCATCATTATTAATTCTCAAACTTTTAATTTGTGTTGTCTTAACCCAATTCTCAAATTATTTTTTTATTGTTTTTTAGTTTTTATTTTTTTTAAATTAAAAAATTGGGTTATAATAATAATAATAATAATAATAATAATAATAATAATAATAATAATAATAATGTTTTTCAATAATGAGACAAAAATTTTAAAATTTAGCTAAAATTTGTGAAAAAGATTTCAAACTAAAACGGTCAATCCCATATTTGCTATCAAATAAAATTTCATAAATGTGTGTTTTTTATTCACCTTTTAAGTTCAATAACTATTAATGTAGCGAGATACTTTGAGGTATCCGAGTGTCTAGAGAAAACATTAAAAAAGGAAGAAGTGCTAGTATAGTCATCCTTTCCTTTTCACTTTTGTATTCCAAAATCCTTTGCCTTGCTAGCAAGTTACGCTTTAAAAGAGGGAATTAACAATAATTTTTTTAAAAAAACTTTTCATCTCTGGTGTTTTTTATGATAAGAAAACAAAGAAAAAAAATACAAAAAACATAAAAATTATAAATTAATCAATAATTGCATTTATATAATTTATATAATCTTAGATTGACAGTTTTCCATATTAATGAATTTGATTAATAAATTAATCATTACAATATTGATTAATCCAGCATATACTACAAACAAATGTTCACAAAAATCTGATTTTTTCATAATAATGCAAATTTGGAATTTGTTTGAATTATATATATATATATATAATGATATTAAATTTGTATTTAGTATGAATAATAATTAATTTTCCTAATTAGATAGTTATTAATATTTAATATCATAGTAAGTATATTTTCATATAATAATAATAATTTTGCAATAATTAAACAAAAAAATTAAAATTTAAGCTAAAATTTATGAACTTGATTTACAACTAAAATAATCGGTCATTGATTTGATATCAAATAAAATTCAGTTGTATTTTTTTTTTAAAAAATCATTATTTGGAATAAATTGTTAGTTACAAATAGAAAATAAAATTTTTAAAAACAATTAGTTATCGAAATTTTTAGTTTGATTTTCTTAATTTATAAATTTTAATGATGGATGAGCCGAACAATTTATTTTTATTTTCTTGTTATCTTGATAAAAACAGATATAACTTTCCGGCAGGGCAAAAGAAATGATATTGCGACAAAATATAAAAAAGGAAAATAAATGTAATTTGTGGTTATTAACGCTTTTTCTTCCTTTAAATACCGAAGAAATCAGCAGCAGCTTGTGATCAGTTGAGGAGTGGAACCTCTTGCCTTTGAGCCACAGTGGTTAATTTCACCTCCCCTTCATTTGTTTACTTTTCATTTAGTGAGTTCCTCTAAGCTACAAAATAGTATGACGACCTATATGGATCCTGTCTTGTTCAAAGCTGCAGCTGAAGGCGATATCGGTCCCTTTGAGAATTATCAAACCTGCCTTGATCAGTTATTGACTCCAGACGAGAACACCATTCTTCATGTCTACTTAGGAAACCAAAGTAGGGAACCGGAATCCACTTATTTTGTTGATAAAATTCTTGAAAAGTGTCCACCACTGTTATTCCAAGCCAATAAGAAAGGTGAAATCCCACTCCATTTGGCAGCAAGATATGGTCATTCCAATGTGGTAAAACTCCTCATGGAACGTGCAGAAGCTCTACCTACTGATCCGGAGAGCGGAGTAACAGAAGCAAAAAAGATGTTGAGGATGACCACTGAAGAGCAAGATACAGCGTTGCACGAGGCAGCTCGAAATAGGCGGGGCCATGTGGTGGAAATATTGACAAAAGAGGACCCTGAGTTTTCATATTCCGCCAATGTTCATGGAGAAACTCCACTTTATATTGCTGCTTCCATTATCACGAGGAGGAGGGAAGAACGAGAAAAGGTAGTCGATGAAATCTTAGGAAATTGCATCTCAGTGGACTATGGCGGCCCTAATGGTAGAACTGCTCTACACGCGGCAAGCGCGGTGGGAGATGATGGTAGGATTTTGTGCTCAAGTCGGGAGAATTAAATAATTTATATATAATAGTGTAAACTATAATTTAAAATCCACTTTTATTTGATTTTATATATCCGTGTTTGCTTCATAATTAGCTTTTTTTTTTAAAAATAAAATAAATTATACCACTAAAATTGTTTGTGAGTTTAAGTATTGGATATATAGTAATTCACGTAGGTTACATACATTTGTTCAATGAAAAATGATTTTTTGAAAATAATTTTTTTAATTTTTTTTATGTTTGTTTGTCATTAAAAATATTGATCAACGAAAAACACTTTTTAATTAAAAAAATTTTGACCTGATTTTTAAGAAAAACTTTCTTTTTATTTTGGGCGAGAAATACTTTTTAAAAGTTGTAAAAAAATTAGAAATATCATATTATTTACTGATTATATCAAATTTGGTCCTCAAACTTTTAATTGCTCTATATTTTATTGTGAATCTTTTTTTTTCAAATTTCATCCCTTAAAATTTGATTTAATTTGATTATTATATCAACTTTGATCCTCATTTTTATCATTGTTATTTATTTTTCTCTTATCATTAATTGAATTATTTTTTTATCTATAAGATTTAGTCTTTATTTTTTTTATTGTTATTTATTTTATTTGAAATAATTTATGAAATTATAATTTTTTTAATTTTATTATTTTTCAACTTTTTAATCGGTTAGATTTGATTTTCATTATCTTGATTGTTATTTATTTTATTTGAGATCATTTATAAAATTATATATTTTTTTCAATTTTATTCTTATTCAACTTTTTAATTTGTAATATTTACTCCTTATTATTTTAATAAATTTGAAAAAAAATATTAATAATCTTTTTTCCAGTTTATTTTCTATGACATAATCAAATACTGAAAAGTGTTTTTCAATTTATTTTTTATAATACTACCGAATATTGAAAAATAATTTATTTTTAAAAAAATTATTTTTCAAGAAACCACTTTTCTAAAAGAAATTATTAAACGGGGCATAAGTGAAATCTCTGTTGTTCATGATGAAGAACTTTTATTCTTTGTTTTGTTGGTTTCAGAGACAGCAATAAAATTGTTAAGAAAAGAAAAGAAGTTGACGGAAACAACCGATGAGAACGGCTGGTCACCACTTCACTACGCTGCCTATTATTCCCGGTCTGCTCGTACAGTGAAAGTATTACTAGAATATGATGCGTCCGCGGCCTACATTGCTGAAACAGAGAAGAAGAGAACAGCACTTCACATTGCTGCCATTCAAGGACATGTAGACAAAATGAAAGAGATTGTTTCTGGATGTCCAGCTTGTTGTGAGCTAGTTGATAACAGAGGTTGGAATGCCCTTCACTATGCTGTGGCAAGTTGCGATAGAAAAGCATTCAAGGAATGTCTGGAGATTCCTGAACTTGCAAGACTTAAAACGAAGAAGGATGACAAAGGAAACACGCCCTTCCATCTAATTGCTGCTTTAGCGCGCGAGCAGAGGAAATGGGCACGTGTTTTAGATGAATATAGTTTTAGGGAAGGGGAGATAATATATGGTCTTAATAAGCGAAAGCTAAGCGTCAAGGACATTTATTTCGGAAATTTTGGAGAGATAAAGGTAATCAATCCTCTATGAATTAACTGTTGTGATAATTAATGCATCCATTAAACCCACACACACAAACAATATATATATACATAAGGAATCAATTTTTCGATTTCTGAATTTGGGTTTTGAATATAATTAAATCACAGCAAACTGGTTTTCCTTTACGTAACTTTTGGGTCCACATAACTTTTATTCAGTTTCACTGTTGGGATCAGTTCTGTATCATCTTACGAGTATCTTCTATTTTTTTTTTAAATGTATTTTATTTAAAAAAATTAAATTAATATTTTTTTAAAATTATGATAAGCTGGTATTAAAAATAAAATAAAATTTAAAAAAATTATTTTTAAATATTTTTAAATAAAAAATACTTTTAAAAATTATCTATATCATAGTACTAAATATAAAAATAAAGTAATCTGAATAACTTAATAATATTTTTTATTTGAAATGAAGTCATTTTATTGATTTTGTTAAGTTTTTTCATCTAGAATAACAGATTATGCATATGAATCGCATGTAAGTGATTAAAAACATATATTATTCAATAAAAAAACAAAAGTAGTACAAATGAATGAAAAAAAAATACAATTAATTACAATTTTAAAAATTGAGAATTAAAGTTGAAAAAATCTAATAGAAACTTAACATAATCTTACAAGCAATTAAGGAGAGTAACAATAAACAATAATATATTGGATTACCCCTCTAGTTTATTACCCCTCCGAGGAAAATATTAATTTTAGAATGAAATGATGTAAAATTAATGGTATATAAAATTAAGTCCACATTTTAGTTTTCTTTTCCAGGATGAAATTAAGTCCACATTTTAGTTTAATTTCAACCAAATTAGTTTTTGTTACCACCTAATTATATACAGTACTAACAAAAAGGATTTGATTGCAAACAAACTAGTTGTGGAAACAAAGGCTGGGAAGTTGATATATGATATATGTTAAATAGCTAAAAATGATAGATTATTTGTTTAAATTTTTAGATTGAATTAGTTTTTTTAAAATAGCATTACAATCTTATTGATCAAACAATTATAAATTCAAATCTCACTATTTCTATTTTAATTAATAAAATTTAAATACAAGATAATATAAAAATTTTCACTTAAAAAAATAATCTAGAAAGTAATAAAAAAATTACTTTTAAAACCTCTTTTAATATCTTAACATATTTTACTCAAGATATATATTTTTGCAGAAAGAGATCCTAGAATCCCTTCAAGATGTTGGTAGTGGACCGATTGGTCGCGGTCCCTTTGTTTTGAAAGAGGAAGAGAAAAACAATGATGAGAAAAACAAAGAGAAAGAGGAAGCTTTGAGTAAAGCAAGAGAGTCTCATCTAGTTGTTGCGGCATTGATAGCAACAGTAACATTTGCAGCAGCATTCACTCTACCTGGTGGTTACAAGAGTGACAGAGGCACAGCAATTCTAGCTAAAAAATTTGCTTTTATAGCATTTGTTATCTCAGATGCAATTTCACTGATGCTCTCCATTTTTGCTGTCTTTATCCACTCTTTGATGGCGTTAATTCAAGGTTTGGAATTGGACAAGTATAAAGTGATAAAAAAGGATGCCACTATGAAATTATTTAGGGTTGCCACGTGGTTTACGCTTCTTAGCATGTATACAATGATTACCGCATTCATCATGGGCATATACGCAGTTTTAGAATCTTCCAGGGGGCTTGCCATCAGTATTTGTCTCATTGATCTGAGCTTCCTTTTCCTTGTGTGTTTATTGTATAGGTTCCTTCGCAAGCAATTCTAAATTTTTTATCAAATAAAAATCCGATGTATTTATTAGAAAATCCTTATTGTTTTTTTTATATAAATTGTGATGTCATATGGTCAGAAATCATGTGGTCGGTTGCCAAATCAGTTGTCAATTTATTTTTTGTATTGTAATTGATGCACATGATCACAAGACTTGTGGTAAAAACCTCTGACACTATTTTTTATTTATTTATTTTCATTTTCCTATTAATGACAAATACTAGTTGGGACAGAGTACAATTTGCTTTGATGGTTTGTTTATAATTCAAGATTGTAAAGTGGTTGTTTTGTGTTTAAAAATGTTGTTGGATTTTTATATTTTAAATTAATTTTTTATCGTTTTATATTTTTCTAATATGTTGATATTAAACATAAATTTTTAAAAATAAAAATAAATAAATTATTTTAATATATTTTTAAATAAAAAATATTTTAAAAAAACAATAACTTATTTTGAAATGTGGGATATGCCAAGTTTCATTCTTCTTTGGCTCCTGTGTCAGCTAGCTAGCTAGCTTGCTCGCTCCATGAAGTCAGACCTGACACTTATCTGAGTCCCTTTATGATCCACCTATGCTGCATGATACGAGGCAATCATTACCCCCACTGTCATACCCGGACATCGCGGCGACTAATTAAAAATTATTAAATCTTTGAAAAAGAACGGATTTCTGGCATCCTGTTCTTTAATGAGGAATGGTCTTTGTTTAAGGAGTCGCCACCTAGTATTATGGTCACTAGGAACCCTAACTGGTCAACAGAGATTCTATGATTCGGGACTGGTTACGTAAAAGGGAAAATATTATCACCCCTTAAACGTCCTGTCTAAGGCAGGCTGCATTGCTAGTTTCGTCTTAAATTGCTAAATGTTTATTAGTTTATGCTATGAAAATTTGCTTATAATATTCCTGACTCTGGCGCCAGTGAATATTCAACTACGAATATTTCCAACTCTGGCGTTGGTAAATATTACGTAGCTATAAAATAAATTAGATCAATATTTTATTTTATTCCCGACTCTGGCGCCAATGAATAAATAAATAATAATAAATTTATTTTTTACAAATGCAAATATTTTTTATATTTCTAGCTAAATAAAATAAAATACAACGAATAAAAATAATATAAATTTAAACCGGTATTTTTATTCCTGACTCTGGCGTCAGTGAATAAACCAATAAATTTACATTATTTTTATTCATGCATACACATTTTTGTTTTTTTTTTATTTTTTCTGTTTTTTTTATATTTTTTTTTCTAGGACTAAGCTTCACACGTGTATGCAAAAGTAGTGAATTAAATTGGCCTATGTACAGTACCCATGCAATTAGAATTGCAAAGCAAAGGGAAATGAAGAACTTACCTGTGCAGGAGGCGAAGTCGAAGACGGTGGCGAAGGTGTGCTGAATTGCCAAAGCTACCTTCTCTCCTTCTCTGTTTTTATTCTTCGTGCGCTTCTCCTCTGGTTTTGCTTTTCTTTGCTTTGATTGCTTCTCTTATTCTTCCTGTCTCCCCCCCTGTGTTTGTTTGTTCTCAGTTCGCTTGTGTTTTCTTTTTTTATCTGTTTTTGGTAATGGTCTTCTCCTGGGTTTTTTTTTTTTTTTTGTGTCGTTTAGGGTTCCTCTCTAATCATCCTCCTCCTTTTCTCCCCCCTGAGATCTGTATTTATAGTGCCAGAGTCCCTTCGCTTGTGAAAAACCAAGTTTCAATCAAACTCATTCTCTTTTTTGAAGTTTGAATTTTATTAAGAATCAAATTTGAAAGCGGATAACTATCATTATCTTAAAGACAAGGATTATCTCGAAGATAAAGATTATCTTGAAGATAGGGATTATCTTGAAGATAAAGATAGAATGATAAAAGCACATTGTAGTCCTTAATTTTCACGGAAGTTGACAAATCACACTTTTCATCGAAATAAATCTCTGATCTTTTAATTTTTCATTTTAAACCCTGTAAAAATTAAATTAAAAGTCAAAGGGCCAAAATTGGGTTATGACAGTTGCCCCCTCTTTACAATGCTTACGGTGCAAATGCATTAGAAAATTTATTTTCTTTTGACTTTGTATAGTAAGTTTTGTAAAGAAGAATAATTGTGAAAGCCCTTCCTCTTTTCCTCCTTTTTTTTTTTCTTCTCTTTTTTTTTGATTGATTTTTTTGCTTTTTTTTTAAATGGTCTAATTGTTCCAGGCGACTTGCCTGATAAAGAATAAAATGCGAAAAGGGTTTCGCGAGTGGTCTAATTGTTCCAGGCGACCTGCCCGATGATTAAAAATACGAGGATTTTTTTTTTGATGGTATATTGTAATGGGTTACCGGCCCAAATGGTCACATTGTAATGGGTTACCTGCCCAGTATAGGATGGTATATTGTAATGGGTTACCTACCCAGATGGTCACATTGTAATGGGTTACCTGCCCAGTATAGGATGGTATATTGTAATGGGTTACCTACCCAGTTGGTCACATTGTAATGGGTTACCTGCCCAGATGGTATATTGTAATGGGTTACCTACCCAGATGGTCACATTGTAATGGGTTACCTGCCCAGATGGTATATTGTAATGGGTTACCTACCCAGTTGGTCACATTGTAATGGGTTACCTGCCCAGATGGTATATTGTAATGGGTTACCTACCCAGATGGTCACATTGTAATGGGTTACCTGCCCAGATGGTCACATTGTAATGGGTTACCTGCCCAGTTGGTATATTGTAATGGGTTACCTGCCCAGTTGGTCACATTGTAATGGGTTACCTGCCCAGATGGTATATTGTAATGGGTTACCTACCCAGATGGTCACATTGTAATGGGTTACCTGCCCAGATGGTATATTGTAATGGGTTACCTGCCCAGATGGTATATTTTAATGGGTTACCTACCCAGATGGTCACATTGTAATGGGTTACCTGCCCAGATGGTATATTGTAATGGGTTACCTACCCAGATGGTCACATTGTAACCTGCCCAGTGGAAAAATATGAGGAATTTTTTTTTAATAAGATATGATAGGGCTCGAAGGCGCATTATTTAATATATGGAAGCTCGAAGGAAATGAGGGCTCGAAGGCGCACTCAAAAGAAGGTAGGATAAGAAATGCACTACCTTTGATGGTCGAGGGCTCGAAGGCGCGCTCAAAAAGAAATAAGACGAGGGCTCGAAGGCGCGCTCGAATTGAGGTAGGATAGGAAATGCACTACCTTTGATGGTCGAGGGCTCAAAGGCGCGCTCGAAAAGAAATAAGACGAGGGCTCGAAGGCGTGCTCGAATGAAGATAAGACGAGGGCTCGAAGGCGTGCTCGAATGGAGATAAGACGAGGGCTCGAAGGCGCGCTCGAGAAGAACTCAAAATGAGGTAGGATAGGAAATGCACTACCTCAAGAGTGGAAACTGAAAGGTGGTGGAAAAATAAGAGATTTTTCAGGTGGCCTAATTCTCATGGGCGACCTGCCCAGGTTGAAAAATTCTCAAAAGTGAAAATTTTTCAAAAGCAATTTCAATGTTCGCCATTTCAAGTTGGCCTTCCGCTTGATGGATTCCGTTAGAATTTTCTCTAATAAAATATGCAAAACTCATTGTCCAATGTCTCAAAGTTTAAATGATATGTATACATCTTTACCTGATTTGAAATATAGGCCCCCAATTTCTTCTTAGTCTTCTCGTTGCTTAGTTGGTGAGATCTTGCTATCTGATTTGAGTCATCTTTGTCGCTTGGCTTTCTAGCCCACTCGAGTTAGCCCATATAAGACTTTTTCCAGATTTGTTTGCACAACTCAGCCTTTGTGGTGCCCATCGTGACCCACTTGCTTGCTAGAGATTTTCTGTCTCGTCAAATAGTTTGAGGGGATCATTCATTACTCTTCGTCTCACTGATAAAAATATTTGGTATCACTTGCTGAAAGGATCGAGCTGTCTTTTATAAACCAAAATGCCCCCTTGTCTTATTGTAAGGGATGATAGATTTTCCTTAAACATAATGTTGTCCTCTTGTACTGGTCATTGCCCCCAAGTGTGCTATGTCACTGACTTAGATGAATAATGGTTTTAAGAGGCCATTCTCTCATTTGGTGAAGGAATATGGGTCTAGAATGAATCTTGAAATCTTGATCTTGCCTTTTGACAACAAAAATTGTTTTGATATAAATTTAAAACAATTTGCTTTTGAAATCTTGCAACTCCTTGGTTATTATCTTTCTTGGAAAAGAGATTATTTGCTCTTGTGTTTGGCAATGAGGTCTTTGATGAAAATACATCATGAGATGACCTTTTGTTTCAAAGTGAAGGGCTTGAGCAAAAGCTCGAGGTTTTGTACGAGAAAAAAAACTTGTCTTTTTTTGAACATCTATTATCAACATGAATAATAATGAGTAGTTCTTTCTTGATGTCATGAATCTTATGAAAAAAATATTCTTTGCATTTTGAGAGCATTGTTTATTGTTCTAGGTTGCTTGCTTGCTTGATTAGAAAGGACTTCTATAGGCACGTAACGTAGGCTGTGGTTTTTGGCTATGAAAGAAAAGGATTCATAAGGCTTAAAGAGTGTTTCAGGGTTTCAAAGACTAAAGATCACGATCAATAGTTTGACTTTTGACGTCATTCATATTTTCTTTTGCCTCTCTTCTTTGATTTGCCCTCTTTTTTCTTTTTCATTGCTTTGCTAGAGCATACTCACTTTATCTTGGTTATCATTTTTTCTTGTGATTTGGGCATGCCCCCTAGCATTTGAGTTTCTTGGGCTCTTTTGCCTTTTGGCTTTCTCACGGCTTTATCATCTTTCTTGATCATTGAAATTTCACTTGCCCCCAGTGTAGGGTGTGATCTTAGTCGGGATTTTTATGAAAGAAAAATTATTCAGGCTCAAAAAGGGATCACAAGGGATGTACTTATTTCAGAACGTGAAAGGAATAACAAAGATGGCCTTTCCTCATTTCAAGCGCAAGCAGCTATGATCAATAAACTTTGACCTCATCTAGTATGATGGTTTAGTCTTTGCAAAGATGCATTTCATGAGTTATGAGCAACAAGTTCACTACATACCATTATTCATACATTTAAAAACACATTATTCAAGAGTCATGGGGTAAGGGTATTTATTCATTTCTTTTTTTTTCTTTTTAGAGTTTGGTCACCTCTATGAAGGAGTTGCTTGATTCACTTGTCATTCTACAAGTAGAATGTCAAAAATATCATTTTTGAATAAACATCAAATTATTTTTGAAATCAAAATGCCAGATCAATTTTTTTTTCAAAACTCCCATAGGGAACTGATTTTGGTAAAAGAGATGAATTGTGTCTATGAGATTGCGCAAGGCTTTAAAGATGTGATTGTGAGACTTTATAAGAAAACTTTCTCAGAAAAATGAATAATGCTTGGTCGTAAACACGATTGAATGATAAACTTATTATTTTCATTGAAACATTGGAAAAGAAGTTCAACAACAAAGAACTTATGACAACATCTTGAGCTATGAATACTGGCATGATAGCATATAAAGGGGCTAAACATTTAACAATCATTGATTGGAATTTTTGGAATCATTCATTCTCCTTGACAAGGGCATCTCTTCAACAGTCAATAATATCACCATAGCTTTATCTTCAAGATAGTTGATTTCTAGGAATTGGTGTGAAGCAATTAGCTATAGGAACGATAAGTGCCTTGGCAACCACTTTCAGTGAAACCGTTCTTCTCAGTCAGGTTAGCAATCTTACCTAACCCAATGGCTTGTTCAATCCTCTTAGCTATAACAACCAAGTTAGTGAAATGTTGTGCAGAGCTTCTAACCAAGTATTCAAAGTACGGAGCTTTAAAGGTGTTGGAAAATAAACTAATCATCTCTTTTTCCAACATAGGAGGGTTAACTTGTGCAGCTACCTCACTCCATCTACGGGCGTATTCCCTTATGGACTCCTTGTTGTCCTTCTCCATAGCTTGCAATTTTAAACGATCAGGGTCCACGTCTATATTGAACTTATATTGCCTCATGAAGGCATCAACTAAATCCTTCTATTTTTTAACCTTGGTATTGTCCAACCGCATATACCAAGTGAGGGCACCATCACTCAAGCTGTCTTGAAAGAAATGAATCAGCAGTTTCTCATCATCAACCACCTTAGCCATTTTGTTGCAGTATGCTTTGAGATGAGTTATAGGGCATTGAGTTCCCGTATATTTAACAAATTCTGACACTCTAAAATTTTTGGGAATGACAATGTTGGGCACCAAACACATCTCAACAGCCTTTATAGGATCATATAGGCGAATTCCCTCAAATGCCCTCATCCTTTGCTATAGGGCAATGAATTTGTTCAGATCATCTTCTTTTACCATCTTGCCTTTTTGAGATTCCTTCTCGTTTGCCCCCAGATTCTGTGGAGTGAAGGGATTTACGAGCATAGGTTCAAGCTGAGTTATATGTGTTGCTTTTTCGGATTTGTCTCTCAAGGCTTGTTCGAGTAGGCTAGTAAGCCTGACAACTTTCCATCTCTTTTCGGTGTGGGGCTTCCAACTGGGCTCTTTCTTCGTTTTCCATTTGTCTTTTTCTCAAATGATTGTTATAGGTAGGTTTCAATGGGGGACCTATATTTCACCTGGAGTGCAGTATTATAACAGGTCATAATTGTATGTTCCAACATGCATGAAGATGAATACAACATATTGGGTATGGATTCGCCTTTTTTTGGGGGGTGACATAACGATCGCTATTCTTTAAATGTGTGGTCAGATCCGAATCCGATATTCATCGCAATGCCAAGAGGAGATCTGTTTAGCGTTTTTTCATCTGAGCTTTCAGCCACATTCTTGGTGTCTTTCACTATGCATTTAATGTCTTTGAGTAGCGGTATCTCATCGACATCCAGTCTAGGGCAGTCTCCCTCGGTCATTTGCAAGGATTCAGACTTGAGTCCATACTCAACAGTTGTTATCTTAGGAATAGCGGTCATTATGTCACCCGAAAGCACGTTTAAGCTTATCTCACTGAATTTACGCAGGGATTAACCTAAAGGATAGGTTCTAGTCATTAAATGCATCAGGGTAGTTTTGCTATCTAGTCTCAATGGTCTTTCGCATGCTCAGTGATCGCCCTCGAAAGGTTGATATGAGGTTTACAAGCAGCGTGAAGATAGAGGCCCTGAGTAATATCAGTTTGGCATATCAACCACTGTCGAGCAAACAATCATGTGAGAGTTGGATAGTTTCGCGAGCCTTACCCAGGCTAAAGCCATTGAGGTGCCGTTACTCCTCCACTTATCTTAAAGTTGATACCACACGTATTTAAAAATGAGATAAGTGATGCGTGAAGACCTTAGATCCATATCCAATATCTATGCATGATAAACATGAAAAACAATGCATGCTAAAACAATAAAAAGAGCAAAAATAAATGAATAGATAAATAAAACCTGATAAACTCAACATAGCCACAATAAGGAGAGAAAAAAAACAGCACAACAAATATAGTTTAGCAATAAAAAAGACAAATAGCAAAGCTTAGTCCTAAGGTCCTAGTGGAGTCGCCATTCTGTCGCACCCGACATCGCGGCGGCCTTAAAATTTAATGTTGGAAAAGAACGGATTTCTGGCATCCTGTTCTTTAATGGGGAATGGTCTTTGTTTAAGGAGTCGCCACCTAGTATTATGGTCACTAGG
>Ga0325411_1001619_pt1 | contig 25143 bp, 16 predicted proteins | sample PopdelMetagenome_13_FD_206181 | JGI IMG/M metagenome (GOLD analysis project Ga0325411, IMG submission 206181) | Populus deltoides microbial communities from Bellville, Georgia, United States - Xylem-PdIQD-R4 | ecosystem: Host-associated > Plants > Phyllosphere > Stem > Wood/Secondary xylem... | reverse complement strand
TGTTATAAATATTATTATTTTTATTATAATTTAAAGTATTAATATAAAAAATATTATTATTTGTGATATAAATATTATTATTTTTATTATAATTATCTCGGGTCTTGCGTTAGGACCCGTTAGCCTTGGGTCCTGCGTCAGGACTCAAGGTTCTTGGGTTTTAGATTTTTAAATATAATTATTTGTATTATAATAATTATTATTTTTATTATAATTCAAAGTATTAACATACAAAATATTATTATTTGAGTTTTAAATATTATTATTTTTATTATAATTGAAAGTATTAGTATTAAAAATAATATTATTTGTGTTATAAATATTATTATTTTTATTATAATTCATAGTATTAATATTAAAAATATTATTATTTGTGTTATAAATATTTTTATTTTTATTATAATTAATATTATTAATAAAATAATTAATAAATTTTAAAAAATTATTATCAATATTAAAAAACAACTATAGATTTGATTTGAAGAGTAAAATTAAAAATTATTATTATTATTATTATTAAATTTTAAAAAAATATTATTATTATTGAAAAAATCATATTTTTTTTAAAGATTAAAAAATATAAAAATTTGAACATATAAATTAAATATTATTATTAATATTATAAATATTATTATTCAATCTCAATGTTTTTAATCCAATATTATACCCTAACCCAATACTCTTAAGTATTTGATTTTTATAATATTTTTTATAAAATTAAAAAGTAAACCCATAACGTAGCGCCTGCCACCTCATTAATTTCATAACTATAAGATCCGATCGTAGATGCCGGGTGTGAATAGGTGAAGTCAACTTGTACATTGACTGGTAGTTTTTATTTTATTTTTATTAAAATAATATTATTTTGAGTTTTTTAATAAAAAAAGTGATTTGACATGAAATGACAGGCTACAGGTCATTGAATTAACCTGTCCAGTGTCCAGTCTTATAACCGCGTATTTTACTATTAAAGAAACACGTGGCTGCTTAACAACGGCACTCCAAAAGAGTGTCGGGTGGGATAGTTTGCTACCAGAGTATCAGGGAAATTATACGCTGCACATGGAGTAAATAGTATCATTTTCAAAGACGTTGATTACCAACCGTTCCTTCCTTTTCCCCCGTAAATCCCCAAACCATCCCTGCCCTCTTATTTGCCGTTCTGAAACAAGCAAATAACATGATTCCACCAGGGGTATTACCGGTAATTACTCAAGAGCAAACTAAAATAAGCAAGCTCAGTACCATTATTAAGTGCACGGTTTAGCCATCCAGTACGTTCTCTGCAAAACAGTACCAAATTCTACCTCTACTAGTCTCTGCTCAATTGCTGCGAACTTTCGATCGCACCACACATTGGAGTAGTTGTTTGATTCAGCAGAGCATCTCGCTTATCTCACAAGCAGCCAAATCCAAACCGTACGAGGTGTGAATTTTCTCCACTGACATTTTTCTTGCTTTCTATTTTCCAGGTTTCTTGCTTTCTTTCTCCTTCCTTTTCTTTTCTGGAGCATCATCTTTTACCTCTTGACTAACATATAGAAAGAAATCAAATTAATTGAGCTTTGCATTAGATTTTTCTCAATCGTTGTCAGCTTCTACTGAGAGTGAGAGAAGCAGTGATTAATTTGAAGTAACAAGATGTATTGTGATTATCATTTCTTAATTGTAAGGAGAGTGCAATCCGTTCAGGGGTGTTAAATATTTGTCCTGTTCCTGCTGCAGTTTAGGAGTTCGTTCATGTTTTGGAGGTTTTGAGATTGGTATGCTGAAATGCTCGTTTCCGCTATTCTAACATCAGTGGGGATAAACTCTGCTCTATGTGTTCTATTCGTTGTACTGTACTCTATACTGAAGAAACAACCAAGTTATTATGAAGTTTATATACCGCGCTTGCTGACGGAAGGGAATTCTAAACGGAGAAGCCGTTTCAACCTTGAAAGGCTAATACCATCTACTGGCTGGTTGCCCAAGGCATGGAAACTATCGGAAGAGGAAATGTTGTCTTCTTCAGGCTTGGACGCCGTGGTGTATATGCGAACTATAACTTTCTGGTAATTATAGCCCTGCTTGATGAAGCCTTTTATTCGCCATTAAACAAAGCCTTACATGTTCTTGCTTTATCTGAATACTGCAGTTTGAAAGTATTTTCATTCGCTGGGATAATAGGGATATTTATTCTTCTTCCAGTGAACTGTTCGGGGACTGAGCTTCACCAAATTGACTTCGAAGATTTGTATAGTAATTCTCTGGATGTATTCACCATTTCAAATGTAAATCGAGGCTCAAAGTGGTAAGTTCCATCTGCAGATTTGGTTCTAACTTGATTCAGCACCAACATTCAATTTAATTAAGAAATGTTAACATGCTAAATTTATCCATGTGAATATTCTTAATCCCCTGAGGCTCAGGATTGCTTCTAAAGTTATATTTGCTCTTAACTGCTGCTTCTTTTTATTCGTGCAGTTCCTATTTCACTGTCCACTTTTATTTTAGTTCTTAGTTGTAAAACTCAATTTTAAACTTCATTTCTCATTTTGAACATATGTAGTAGCAACCCTTGCCTGAAACCTTAATTCTGGAAACTTCACCACTCACATTTATATTCAGTTGCAAGACTTGGTTAAACTTTTATATAATTTTGAGCAATGTTACTGTGGCTTTGATGCTTAGAATACTAATTTGAAACTCTTTTTATGGCTTTTAGCTATATTTTGATTCTTATGATTTGCTTAATTGATGACTCTAAGAAACATATTTGTTCTTGCTTCTCATCAGAAATTGGTTTATATATTGATTACATTAGAAAATGTTGCTCATTTTGTCCGAATGGTGTTAGCTTATTTGGGCTTCCATTTGTAATGGAAAATGGTTTTCAACCAAAATTAAGAATCCACTTGTTAAAAATGATACATAACTTATATGCATAGTTAATTTGAAGTAAATCCAAGTGAGATGGTTCGCTTTTCCATTAAAATATTCACATATTTATGCCCTGGTGAGTGTCTGGAAATGAATTAACTTCGTCCAATGTTCACAGTATCAGGCAGTGTAGTATTCTTATGTTAAGGTAGTGAGTGTTGTGTAGAGAAGGTCACGCATTTTGGCCATTTTGGCAGGTTATGGATTCACTTCTCTGCTGTACATATTGCACTTTTTTCATCTGCCATCTACTCTCTTATGTAAGTTAGTGTGTAGCGGGTAGAGGAACTCACGCAATTTGTCCATTTTTGTAGGTTATGGATTCACTTCTCTTCTGTATATGCTATCACTATTTTCATCTGCTATCTACTTTATCATGTAAGTTCCATTTTATGCAGTTATAGGTTATTGTCTACTCTTATTTTAGCAGAATTTGATTACCTCCAAGGTCTTTTTCCTGGTACTGTGACTGTAAGTTTTCCATTTTGATGGTCAGGTGATAATCAGATATATATTTTGGTGTAGATCCATATTTATTGTTCATACGGGAAGGAAACTGTTAATTATTTAGCAGGGTGGCGATCATAATTCTCTTGCTTAATTAACAGATAAAATATATTAATAAGTTATTTCTTGATACATAAACAGCTGCTGATGTGTATTTGATTATGTAGGAATATAACTATATTTCTTCAAAAAGGATTGCGTATTTTTATTCATCCAAACCTCAGCCACATCAGTTCACCATCTTAGTTCGCAATATCCCTGTCTCAGCTGGAAGCAGTGTCAGTGACAGTGTTGAGAGCTTCTTTACCGAGTATTACCCCACCACATATCTGTCACATATAGTTGTTCGCCGAACTAGCCAAGTTCAGAGCCTCATTGTAAGTAACTTGTCCTTTTCTTTGTCACCATTGTTTATAATTAATTTTTTATCTTTCTTTTGTTTTATATATTTGAGATCTTGGGAAAAATACACGGTTCTAGTGTTGTGCTGAGTTGCATGTCACAGGGCAGCTTGATTTGGAGTGTTTGTGCTCTGTCTTGATAGGAAAAGGTCCTGGGATGTTAGTTAACTGGTTTTGAGATATTATTAGGCTGATTCCAAAAGCAGTAGCCAAAAGGAAAACTATATGATCATGGTGTCTTTATATTAAGGCCCTATGATGAGACCTTGCACTTACAGACGTGGGAGGTGGATTATAACAGTGGTAGGCAGATAAGATCATCATTACAGTTGTAAAACCAAAACAAAGTGGGGTCGTGAGAGGGAAATTTGTAGAAGGTTCTACCTTTCTGTTATTTTTTTCTTCCTTGAATTAGCAAGCTTTCGGTCTTAGAACCTGTAATCGATTTGGTCATATAAGTCCAAGACTTCTGTTACCATTGCGTTGTACATAAAAAGAGTAACGGAACGAAGACTGAGTGTTTTTTTTTTTTTTTGGATGGTGGGGGGTGGGGTTGTCCAATCATTTATTGCATATAGATCTACGATGAGAATTTCTTAAGGACTTGTTGAAATGAGATTGTTTTTATTATAAAATCCCTGCAAACTACAATTTTTGTGAAAGTTGGTTCCCTTGAATCATGTGGATTCTAACTCCCAGCTAGTGGCTGATAATTGTTAAATGGCTTGTACACTTTACCTTATAACATACATATAAAAATCTCAATTGAAAATCAGTTTAACCTTAAATTAAGAATTATCAACTTTTGGAATCAGACTAATTTTATGCACATCAGTGTTGCAAAACTGCTGAAAAAATATTAATATTCCAGGGAAAGTAGCTATGAAGCTTTTTCTTGGTGGTTAATTATTCTCTAAAATTGTAGAAAACCTGCTGCTAGTATCCCGGGTCAGATTGTAATGATAAATTCCTTTGAAAACTGCACCTGGCATAATAGTTGATATTTGAATTGGATACACCTTTTCTTTTTTTGGAAACATGAGATGTGCTACATAAAATTCCTACTAGTTCTCTTTGATTGTTAAACATTTCTGGAATCACAAAACTAATGAAAATTGTAAAGCTGCTCAGTGTTATTCCAAGAAACCAGGTACCAAATTCTGGTCACGTCCCAGAGTGATGGCAAGAGAAAAAAAGTGAGCTATTCTTTGATGAGTAATTTAGCCATTAGATTAAAAACTGGAATGGATAATCAGTGAAACACCACTCCCCTTAGATTACTTCACATTTATTTCCTTTGTTTTTCTTGTGGGTTCAGAATGATGCAAAGCAATTATACAGGAGGCTTCTTCACTTGCAATCAGAACCATCTGAGCAGAAGTATAAGCAAGTTGGATTGTTTGAAAAAAAGGTTGATCTTTTGGATCATTATGGGAAGAGGTTAGAAGAGTTAGAGCAGAATGCGAGATTGGAGCAATCTGACGTATCATTGGCAAAAGTATGTGGTGCAATTTTCACTTTTATCCTTTCTGTTGTATTTAAATTTCATTTACATTCTTTAATTATCAAATTTATATCTTATTCAACAATTCAAATAACCATCAAACATACATGAAGGTGTTCAAATCCTTTAAATTTGGTTGTGCATCACAAGTATCAAATTTAGTGACATTCAAAGATGTGCAAGTTGCAGAATGCTTTGGCATGTATCTTGGTAGATAGTGTTTTTGATCGATCAAAACGGTTATAGCATTACAGTACAATTTAGTTTTTCTCAAAAAAGAAAAGGTAGCTATGCTTGCATGATATTGTTGGTTCACATAATTTTTCCCCCCAATAAAACAAGGAAGAAAGTTGGTTGAATTTTTTTCTCCTGTCAAGAATTTATTGGAGATCAAGAAGTTTCTGAAATTGTAATATTGCCATAGAAAAATGCAAAGACTTGCAAAAGAATAACACAAGTCAAAATGGTAAAGCACAACTTTGGATTAATCAGTGCTTGAATGTTTGTGTCGGTTTTGGAGCTTATGGAGGAAGGAAAATTACAACCCTGCTCTTTCCCCTCCCTCTTCACCTCAAAGAAAGATAACAACCCTATGCTCTCTCCTTCAACCCACTTCCCCAAAGGAGATGACATTCTTGTCGGTGCACTGTTTGTGTCTAGATGGACGCACACTGGTACATGCTTGTGTGCTTGCTCATCCAATTTTGGATGGTTTATTTTGGATTTCATTTTCATCACAGCTCTAGAGCACTATAACTGAAACTTTGCAGTACATCATTTTTTCTGAAGCACTTCAAGTCTCATGGTAGCAGCAACTGTACTCTGAATGGAATGTTTCATAATAAGTTTATAACTCATCATCTTCAGGTATAGGATGACTACAAAAACCTGGCTTTCTAAAATCAAGCTGATGCCCAGATGTGTATTTTTTCCATTGATTTCCACGCCTTCTGATTAGTTTATTTAGATTTTGTCTATTTTTTAATAGTTTTGGTATTGTGCGGTGAATGCTATTAATTTACGTTGTTTCTCTTGTAAAAGGACACACATGCTGCCTTTGTGTCCTTCAAGACTCGGTATGGTGCTTCCACTGTTTTCCACCTGCAACAATCAACCAACCCCACACATTGGCTCACAGAAGAAGCTCCTCAACCAAATGACGTCTTTTGGCCTTTTTTTTCTTCATCATTCATGGGAAGATGGATTTCTAAGCTTTTGGTTGTAGTTGCGTGTATTCTTCTTACAATTTTGTTCCTTATTCCTGTTGTAGTTGTACAAGGTCTTACCAACCTGAGTCAGCTGGAAGTTTGGTTTCCATTCCTCAAAAGCATTCTAACCTTGTAAGTAATGATCTCAAGTCCTTGTATTACCAGAGTTTCCATCATATCATCCTTGACATTTCAATTATCATCGCTGCTTCTGTTGCTGCTATTTTACTTGAAAACCCTTCCCCACTCTCTCTTGCCTTCTACTTTTCTCCCACTATAAATTGAAATTGGTACTGTCAACAAAGAATGACTGGTATGTTAAGAGTATATCCTGGGGTGCTTGCTTCTAGTATGCATTTCATGAATGTCAATGTGATAGGATTTAACCATGATTATGAATTTTAAGGATTTATGGTGAACAACATCAATGAAATAATTCAGAATTTTTCATATGTAGTTTCTCCAGGGATCCTCTATTGACATCGTGGAACCCTTTTTTATACATTGGATGCTTTTATTGTTGACGTGGCATTTGGTGTTATATGCTGCCACTAGATTATCAATAATAAGTGCATTAAGTTCGTTTTTCATGATCTTGGAAGAAAAGTACTTTCTTGATGAACTGCATCAGCTCTTTCCAGTGGGACCCTTCTGAAGTCCAATCATATCTGAAATGTGCCAAACAAATAGAATTGTTTCAACTACTATTTCATTCCAGATTAGAAAAAAATGTTTTTCTTCTTTGACACATGACTGAGGTTATTAATAAGAATTACTCTGTTATAGCTGGATTTTTGCAAGACACTAAATTTTGTGAATCTTGCAGAGCATTTGTCAGTCAAATAGTTACAGGATACCTTCCTAGTCTGATTCTTATGTTGTTCCTAAAGATCGTGCCCCCAATCATGGAGTTCCTCTCCTCCATTCAAGGATACATTTCTCATAGCGAGATAGAGAGGAGTGCATGCAACAAAGTACTCTGGTTCACAGTATGGAACATCTTCTTCGCCACTGTATTTTCCGGTTCCGTGTTAAATCAGATTTCCATTGTTCTTGATCCCAAGAATATTCCTGCAAAACTGGCTGTTGTTGTTCCAGCACAGGTGAATATATGCTAAGATTTTATTGCAAAATTTTCAATTTGATATGAGAGAGAGGAGTGTGTGAGCTTGTGTGTGTTTTTGGTAGCAGAGAAACCTGACACGTTTGCTGGAAACTCAATTATTTCTATCAATTATATCTTGCATTGTTCTCCACTCCTTTTCTCAATATTGAAAAGACAATAAAAAAACAAATGAATTTTTTTGAAGTGGAAGGAGATAATCTAAGAGCATTTTGTCAACTGGAGTGCCTAATACAACTTCTTCAAGGACCGGCAACTTAAAAATATTGGGATAAAATACAAAAACCCTCCTATAGTTTGATCTAAACTTTGCTTTCCTTCCATACTTTCATAAATTATACTTTACATCCTGGATCAATCAAAAAATTCAAATAAAATGCACTGTTGACTGTTGAGAATGTAAACTATTTATAAACATATAAACTACATGATGGAAAGTGTAATTTATGAAGGTATGGAGGGAAAGTGAAATTGAAATCAAACTATAGGAGGATTTTTGTAATCATCCCAAAAATATTTGGCGGCCTTCCACTATGAGGAGTGAAATAGCCAATTATGAGATTCATGACAGCTAGATGATTTTCTGATTGAAAAATTGCTGTGGCATATAACAAGAATGTGTAATTTTAATTTTTAATTTTTTGTAGGCATCATTTTTCATTGCTTATGTTGTCACATCTGGATGGACAAGCACTTCATCGGAACTTTTTCGCATAATCCCTCTAATTTGCAGTCTAATGACGAAGTGTTGTGCTGGAAGTACAGATGATGAAATTGAAGTTCCATCTATTCCTTATCACAGGGACATTCCCAGGATTCTTTTCTTTGGACTTCTTGGTATTGCATATTTCTTCTTAGCTCCCGTCATTCTGCCCTTCCTTCTGGTGTACTTCTGTCTTGCATACATCATCTTCCGTAACCAGGTTTCTTTTCCTTTTCTTTTTTTTTTATCATGCTTTTTATAATTTCATGACTTCAAAAAATATCATATCAGGGTAGGTTGTTTTGTTGTTATGTAGTTTCAGAATTTTATCATTGTCAAAGACAGTTAAAGTGTGGAAACACTAAAATGTTTACAGAATGAGTAACAATACAAGGTTCTCAGTTATATCTACCTGCTCAATTTTATTCTTTTGGTAAATAGGGAGATATGAAGAAGGGGCATTACCTTTTTATAACAGCAAAGATTACCACTGAAAAATGTGGTGAGCAGTATCAGCTAGTAAGAGTCCACTGTGGTCTTAGCTCATGCCTGTTTATAGCAGATATAGGGAATAGAATAATCATAATGAAAGTGTGGGTAGCTGCAAGCGTGAGTTTGTGTAAATTTTCCTCTTTCATTACAATGTATGATCGCTATGGGGGCTGTTCTTCAGGAGATGTTTGGGACTGTAAACAGTTGCATGAACAGTGTTTTAAGAGATTTTATGCTGTAAACAGTTAGGAAGGGACCATGATTTTTACAGTTTGTATTTCTGCGTTGCTCAATTTTAAATATTTTTATGTTAGTGCTAGTTTTACAGGTTCTGGAATAAGTTTAATACTGTGCAAATTTATGATGCAGTTCATAAATGTATATGCTCCCAAGCACGAAACTGCAGGGAAGTTTTGGCCTATCGTACACAATTTGGTAATATTTTCTCTGGTACTCATGCATGCGATTGCAGTGGGAATCTTTTCTCTGAAGAAGCTCTCTCTCGCATCAACCTTAGTCTTACCTCTTCCAGTTCTCACGCTTCTGTTTAATGAGTACTGCAGGAAACGCTTCCTCCCCATTTTTACAGCTTATCCGGCTGAGGTATGTTGATATTCAAATTTTATTACTGCACACCATGGCCAAGGGGATATCAATCCTTATGCTTTCATCCTTTCATCCCCTCTCCGCCACCCTTTCCCCAAGTGTTCTTATGATTTCTTCTGCGTCCAATGTTCAACCCAAATATTGACCTGGATATGTGTTTTCAGATATTGATAAAGAAGGACAGGGAAGATCAAAATGATGCTACGATGTCTGAATTTTTTGATAAATTGGCCACCACCTATCAGGACCCGGCTCTAATGCCGATTCAGTACTCTGCAGACAGTGAAAGTCTTAACAGACCGCTTATACCATCTGCTGAAATGTCAATGTGAGGTTGTCTTTGCACTGTATTGACTATTGAGCTGAATAGTAGTGGTGGTTTCTATTATCAACCACCATTTCCATATGCTACCCTAGATTTATCTTTCATTTTTTCAAGTGAAATAGCAAGTGCCTTGAAAAACACATCCGATGCACATGTGAGCACATATTATTCTACGCATGCTTGTATTTATTCATGTACATGCTTTCCAATTTATTGCAATGACATCCTAAATACTTGTTTCAACTGACTATTTTCATCTAATAGTTAGCTCCCCTCCTTTACATTTTACTCGCTATTGGTCAGTGAGCTAGAAAAATAGGGGAAAAACCAGAAGCACAGAGAAATGGCAGTCGAAAACATGTTTATTTTTAAAAAAGTTGGTACTGGTTATTTTTTTCAGTGCATGTAGGAGGTTATTTTTCACTTTAAAACTGTACTTGTAGTCAAATCTACACCATTATTAAATTAAGTACTCTTCTAATATCGCCTAGCTGGAAATGTTTGGTATCTACGAAATTGAAGAGAAGTTGAAATATAAAATGAATGATACAGGTCCCTGCAACATGGATATTTCGGTTAAAATATCAGCCATTTGTTTTGAGAATGATATCAGTGTGGCAAAGGCTTCTAGTTGTAGAATGTCGAGTACCAGATAATTATATTAGAAGGATGGTTGGTTTAATGCAAGCATCAAGTTCAGTAAGCCTTTTTTTTTTTTTGGGAGATCAAACACTGGCAGAGTATCATTCTATGTCATGGACGATCCTTAGAGTGGCTTTATAAGTGTTAGAAGTCATCCTGGAAGGCAGAGGAGACCAATAGCTGGTGGATGGTTTGTCACGTGATAAAACAAATAATTCTAAAGGGATCGAAATGAAAAATAGCTGAACTTTAGGGACTGATATTGCATTTTTAAAATTTTCTTTTTCCTTTTTCCTTTTTTTCCCGTGCTGGGGGTGGAGAGATGGCACTCTCAAAGCTATACTATGCACCACCCATGTGGGTGATCTTTTTGGGTGATTTTGATGATGAAATGAGTCGCAGAGAGTCAAGTGAAATCCGATACACAGTCAAGTAAAATTCAATACACGAAATAATTTAATGTATGAGCAGCATTGTTGTGGTAAAGATCGTAATGCCAGAGGAATTATTATCGCAAGCATAAAGAGAAGGTCATAAACGTCTATACTGTAAAATGGTTTTGATTTGCTGCTGAGTGATTGTTTTAGTGGAGGCTCCTCCATGCAATCATATTTCCATTTTTTTTACTCTCAAAACCATTCTCTTACTATTTTCTTCACGATTTATCAAAGTCTGGAACTGAATCTGGGAGCTTTAGGCCATATGCGAAGCGGGAGATTGTTATTCGGCAGTGAAAACTAGAGGCATTTTGGCCTTGAAGTTCATCTGGGATAAACAGTACATGTGGTTTTGTACACCTGACAATCAATTAGCTAATGTATAGCATAACCCAAGAGACATTTAGGTACTTCTGTACACTTTGGGCTGAGAAATGGGGTACTAGATGGAGTTACTGAGAGACTGAATGTTACAGTTTATCTTGTCCCCCGATTTCCTGAAGAATACCAGAAGCATACGGTATCCTTTCCTACTCCCAGTTCCTCAAATTCATCGTGTTCTTTGCTTCTAAACTTTACTTAGAAAGAATTACTGCAGAAATCCTTTTCTTAGCACTAAACTGCCCCAAGAGCTTGTAAACTTACCTGAAACTGTTTATGCTCAAGTTCTTTTGGCAGAGAAATCTGACAAAGAACATAGAAACGTCCTCCACAATGTTTTCCATCATGAAGTAACAGTTATCTCTGCAATGTATCAGAAAAAAGCAGAGATTCTTAGGTATAAGCGGTGTCTGCTCTGCTACTCCTGCACTTTTGATATCCTATCGTTCAGTTTCTTCATAAATGCAAATCAAAAGGTTCGTGACCCCATATTCATTAGATATGGTTACCTTGCACTCGGATCGGTGAAGGGACGCTTCGTAGCTCTTGTTTAGGGAAATCATCTCTTGTAGTTTGAATTGTTGGAGCTACAACAAATGAAAGAAACTATTTTTTTTCCTCGAAATTTCTGTTAAAATTGGATTTAAAATCAAGAGGGGTTAAGCCTCGAATGGGTTGATCTAGGATGGTAATATCAATGGAGCAAGGAACAAGACTAAGAACGCAGACGGGGAATTCATCGAGAGCATTGGGCTGTTTGTCTCATCTTTTGGTACTGTCTCCGCAAACATTGTTGTAGCTGTGCTACGTCTCATTTGTCAAGTTTCTAATTTTTCACTTTTCTTCCAAGAGGTTTTGACCCTAGTAAAACTTTCCAAAAAATAAAAAAAAACGTCGTTGAACTACACAACAATTAACCAGTGAAGGAATGGCGTTGGTTTGAGCTCAAGCATGAAGAATTGAACCTCATTGATAGTCTGGAGACTAACCCCCGAAAATATAAAATGCTAGAATTCAATTATTGAAAAGTGCAGCAGCAGAGAAAATGCCATGGCCGGGTGATTTCCATTACAGGTCTAGGAAACATAGCCAGGGTATTTGAAGTGCTTGCTTCGTATTGGCCTCAAAAACGGGATAAGCGTATAGAGACTGGGATAAAAAAATGCAATGACCAAACAACCTTACCCTCAATTTATCTGTGGATTTTATCTCCCTTGCGAGGTTGATGGTTTTGTATTATTTCTTGGAAAATCTTGCTTGTGTTGAATGTAACGAAGAAGAAGGGTAAATATTCTGAATTACAACAAGCACTATGAGACAGCATGTCCCTTTAACTAGATTGGTTTCTACAATGTTCATTGGTCATTACCTGAAAAATTATTTAGTGTTGGTTTTCGAAACAAAGCACACATCACTATCACTGCGTGACAAGAGAGAAGTAGAAGGAAATTAAAACCCGTCAAAATATGGCGTGCATGTTGTCAAAATATGGCGTGCATGTTGTCACAAGTGATAAATAAATCAGTACACACAAACCGTACTCCTCTCGACTCATAAATAATTTAAGAAAGAGTTTTGACACGGTCTCATAAGATTTCATAGAACTTGCTCTACATTGAATTCTCCTCTTCGTCGAAAGGGATATCCCAGTGAGGTTTTGCTTAAACAAAGAAAGAAAAAAGGAGCCGAATTAAACAAGGAACAACGAGGTAATTACAAGCAGTAGAATCCCAGACCATTCACAAGCTTCATGCAAGTGGACAGCATCCCCTCACCCTTATATACACGTCTGAAAACGTTGTAAAGAACACATAAAGGCGAGCTGACGTGCAAGCTCCATCAACCAGAACACCGTATTTAAACAAAACAGGAAGACTGTAAACTAGAAAACAATCGTCAGATCAGGAATATGGCGAGGAAGAGAAAGGCAGGGGAGGGTGAAGAAGAGAGGGTAAGCAATGATGGGAACGTGGGTTGGGACCAAATGATGGAGGAGGCTGAATCACTCCATGGAGTTCGGAGAGCTCGAAAACGATACCTTGGGGTGAGGCAGCGGCCGTCAGGCCGATGGGTGGCAGAGATAAAAGACACAATTCAGAAGATTAGAGTGTGGTTGGGGACTTATGATACTGCTGAGGAAGCCGCAAGAGCTTATGACGAGGCAGCTTGCTTGCTCCGTGGAGCTAATACTCGGACAAATTTCTGGCCTTGCTCTCCGTCTTCTCATTCAAAGCCAGCTCTTCCCCCAAAGATTGTCAACCTCCTGTTACTTAGGATTAAAGCTAGACACAATTCACTGACACAGACCACTACATTCCCTGTTAACCAACAGGAGCAAGAAGCCAGAGAACAGGAAAACCAGTTCGACCATTTCTTCGAAATGCCTGAAGATATCAGCATTGTTGAAAATAGTTATACTGCTAATAGCACTGCTGATACTATGACTATCAGCGATCACACGAGTGGTTTCTTTGAATCAAGTTATACTACAGAAAATCATGGGAGCACAAGCACATTTGAAGTGGATGATAGTTGGAGTAATGTTGATGGCAGTGGTCAAGGTGGACAGGAAGAAGGGAGAGGAGAAGAAGAGATTGATATGGGGCTGATTGATTTTCAATTTGATGATGCATTAGGATCATCTTTCTATCATTCTCCATTTGATATAGCACAGGAGATGATGGAGCCAATGGAGCAGGAACATCACGGGGACGAGCCACCAATGATTAGAGAGATCATGAAGCGGTGGAAGCACGAACGGAAGTTCTCAGCTTCTCTTTATGCCTACAATGGGGTATCCGAATGTTTAAGGCTGGCATTCAGACCAGGAATGCCAGCGGTGGCAAATGGTGGGTATGAGTTGCCATCTAACCTTGGGATCAATAGTAATAACAACGAGGAGGAAAAGAAAAGAGATGACATGGGAAAGGATGCCAAAGAGGAGGTGCAAGAAGAAGTCGAGATTCCACAAACACCAACAGAAAAGGGGTCCTCATCTTCTTCCTCTTCTTTGAGCAAGGAAGATGATGAATTGTCTCTCTGGAGCTAGCTCGATCTTCCTCCTACCTGCTTCAATAATATTTAGGGGATATTGGTCATGGTATAAGCTAATTGTGTTACTCCTATTTTTGTAGCAACTTAGGCAGAATTCTTAATATTTCATTTAGCATCAAAATAAGTGACAATTGTAGGTCAGCGTTGTTGCATTTTGGTTCATGCTGCATTGCAGAGAACAATAATCAAACAAATTCCAATTAAGTGTCAAGTTTGGATTATTGAATTATGTTCCCAATGTACAAGAATCTAAAGCAGAGCAAACAGCTAGTGCTTCTGCAATACCCACAAACCTGATTTTTAAACCAATCGAGAGGTTAACTAACCATCACTAATTAGGAACATAAAGAACCTTATTAACTTTAGTTAATGTGATGATCCAAGTCTCCAAGACTTCTCCTAGCCTTTGTGCAGAATGTCAAAAGTTTAGTTCCCTTCCATTTACCTAAATCATGTTCACAGAGCGTTGTAGGCTTGACTTACAACTTTAGCTAGAGAAAGAGAGTGCGAGAGAGACTTTAAGATGTTTCTGTTTGGTACCAAGTTCAACTCTAAATTAGTGGCTCGAGAGCGTATTCAAAGTGTCTATAATGCTAACAGAGTTGTGTTTTGTGAGAAGGTACATGATTCAAAAGAGGTGATGGCAGATATTCATGTGAGGATAAAAAGGAACACCTGGGAGCACAGAATAGAAATGCAGATATTCATGTGACAGATTGAGACATTAATTGGCATGGCAGGCAAACAATTCGTGTTACAGCTGCTAGGCAGATGGCATTTTATTTCTCTCATAGCCACCTACCTAACCAATCTTTCCTTTTCCAGGCTTCGTATAACTCTGATTTTTTTTTTCCCTCTCGGCCCCTTTTCGTGTCATCCACACACCCACTAGCATGGCCACTACATATGTTGGGAGTATTTTCACCGCATTATGGTACAAAACGAGCCATCTTGGAGGGTTTTAATTCTTTGTTTGTTGATAATTTGATCGTTTTGGTTGCGGTGATACCTCTCACTCCTTTTTCACAAGAAAAAAGAAGAAGAAGAAAAACATCATATGATTCTTGGTGGGAATTACAAATTATTGATTAAACTCATGAAAATGCGTGCATACATGTCACTGGTTAGCAGACCTGGAGGGTGTTTGAATAATCCTCTTTCAAGAGATTGTTCTCTGCATTACTCTCATTTCATTTGCCTAAATGTTTCTTGAGCAGGGCACACTTGATTGGAAAACTTTAATTTTTAAGCCCCCTTTACAAGAAAAGAAGAAAAACCCCCCTCCCTCCTCAAGTTCAATACGATATGTTCAATATATTTGTGCCCTATTTGGCCCCCCGGATCAAAATCCCAAGCTCCTCCAGCTATCCTCTTCTGCCCCAAACCTTTTTTGAGATTGATATTGGTCCATCGTCCAAACCATGTGCTAACAACCGAAGCTTACATCATCGGTTCTTCGAGGTTACACGGATTCGTTTATACTGTTGGCTCTACATGCCCTGCTCTCTTTATTTGTCACCTACCTAGGTCGCCTGTTGTGCCCATAGCCCCAGTTGAGAGTCTTGTGGCGTAAAGGCTCAACATTAAACAGGGAATTTTGATGGTGCCACATGTCTGACTCGTTGTAATTTGGAAATTGTCATTGCTTGTCCAATCTACTGATTTTATCTGACAAAACCACCACTACTAGGGGGCCTGATGTGGTCAGAATTTATAATAGTAATAAAAATAAAGTTTGAATTATCCTCGGCTCCACTCTAATGACATTGTCCCATCGCCACATTCCGACAAGGTTTTATCCTTTAAAAGAATTGGAAAGGCCCGCCTTCCCAAGTGCATGAATGGCCCCCAATCACATCCCCACTGGCCATCACCACTAATCATGCTAACAAAAGTTTAGGCAAAGGGGAAAGCCGAAGGTAAGAATCAACATGGTGTGAATGAATCATAGCAATAGACACAACAAAAAAAGAAACTTCTGGATAGCTATGTCGTGAGATCCCATTCCTTCTCGCCATGATCGCCAGAGGAACCTTCTGGATAGCTATGTCTTTGAAGGAGCAAGAATCCAAAGATAGGCACTGATAAGTTTTGGAGTCACCCTTGATCAGAAGTCCAACATTCCAAAATTCATAAATCGGCTATCTCAAAGGTGTGAACAATTAGGCATCTTCCTTAACAAGAACACCATACTTAGCCCTCAGTATGAGCCAACTCGCACTGCTAGCCCGTAACTAGGTTGGTGCATGATGGCAGGTGATGCTTGCTTTAGTCCTGTTTAGTTTTTTTTTTATTTTTAAATTAGCTTTAAATTAAATTTTTTTAGATGTTCTTGAATCATATTTTAAAAAAATAAAAAATATATTTTTTAATATATTAAAAAAAAAAAACATGTTTTTGAGATCCTTAAGTGAGCCTTTTCCAGATCACTCCAGCTACTGATAGCATTCCTTTATGCTCTCAACAAGCTATCTAAAATCTCATTCTTTCTTTCCTTCCTTTCATTCTATTCATTTTGACAACTTAAAATACCCAATTCCCAAGTGTTTTTTTTTTTAAATACTATACTTGGTAACTGTATCACAGTTATGCTATTTTTCAAAATATTTTTTTAGCTTGTGCTAGTTTCTTAATTCTTTTAAAAAAAAATTAATTTTCAAAAAACAAATCTATATAATTATGTGACTTCTTTGTATTCCTTAATTACGACATGGGTGTTACAGCATCCCTGCTGGCAAATAAAAGTACCAAACTATATCTACTTCTACTTTATGTTTTGGCAGTTAAAAGTAAATTCAGCAACACTGCAAAAGGGACAACTTACAGAAGTGAAGTAACAGAAATGCATCAACGCCAAACTATTATCCTCTACATCACAGAGCAAGAATCTTTTTTTCACTCTCTTGGCCATCACTTTCCCAAGTGCAAATTATGAAGGAGGGTAAGTGGTTGCAGTACACTTTTAACTCGTAAATATTAAAAAACACGCTGTGGTAAAGATTTCTCTGCCGGCAGTTGGAGCAACTCTCGAATCCCCTCACAGACCTGCGTGCAACCAATGATATAGTTCTCAAATCCCAGAAACTATCAAGAAATGCTAAGAAATAAGTCATAGTATCAAGTGCTTTCACCATGGATATGTCTGGTTAAAACTCTCACCCAAGAAAAGCTCTTGGTTCACCGGTGAAAGCAATTATATAGTTAATGCAATGTTCTTCATACGTCACCTTGTAGTTAATAAGAATAGAATTTACGTCCTGAAGCCCCTTTCTACTTAAGAAAGAGAAAAACACATATAGGACTAAGGACCTGCTAAAAGTAGTTCCTAGCAGCATTCAGATGCTTTGAGAAAAAAGGAGAGATTTTTTTTTCCTAAACAGCAACAACTTAGAACAAAATGAGCCTTCATTACAACAAAACTTACCAATTTGATCCTGGCTTTAATTGATGATATTAAGCGAGTGTACTCCTCTATTTGTCTGCAGAATCAAATTCAGTGAATCATTAAGGTTTTGAATAGAACACCCTTTCCTTATAGAGAATGTATAAAGAACACCCCTAAATATTCACGGGGCTTGAAAATGGCAAGAGTGGTGATACAGCCAAACACAATGGCAAGAGTGATGGATACAAAGACATTAGATGTGCAGACAAGAAACTGAAGGGAAGATGCAAGTGCAGTCCATGTCATTGATGGGACCTGTGGCATACCCTACAGTATTAAGCAAAGGCCTTTAAGATCATTCATTCCATTATTGAACTTCCAGAATTCGATCACAATGAAAAGTAGCCCTATTCCAGCATCCCCGCCCAAGGGTTCATCATAATTAATGCCAACAAGTTGTCCACATGATCAGGGACGAATCTAGACTTGGCAAACTGTAGGGAGGCATAACATACAATTCTGATTTTGAGGGGAGGGGGCATTTCATAAAAGTGCCTTAAATTTTTTTATAAATGTAGGAGGGCTTTTGAAAAGTTTTCAAACTTTGGGAGAGCCAGGACCACCCCTGGCCACCCCCTAAATTTGTCCTTATACCTGACCACCTGTCAAGGGAAACACTCCTAAACATCCTCTACCCTCCCTCCTACTGTAGCTGAGGCCAAGCAAAATGATCAAAGAGAAGAATAATCTGACAAGCACTGCTAACTTCTGCCTCAGAGGCGCGTTGAGATCTCAATATATGCTATCAATTCAGGATTTAGTTCCGTGTCCTCTCTTAGTTATTGTAAGGGAGTCTAGAGATAAATAAGATACACCATGTTCAGATGTAGGAACTTGTATGACAAGATTTAATTTTTTTGTTCTTTGCATTTTGGTACTACCATGACAGAATATGTAATGTCTATAAGGTTTGTCATATTACGAACTACTTCTAGATAACACATGACAAAAGTAACCAGCAAGGATTTCTTCTCTCAACTCTGCCATCAGCAAGTGGTCTTGTTATTCAGGGAGCATTTGTTTTGCACAAAATATTTTATATTTAACCGTAACATGTGCATTGACATATTTTCCGATGCTTGGTAAGTAATGGCATGAAAATTTTGGTGGCAATGAAAATATTGTTAAGTAAAAGATAAGAGAAAGCTTTGATTAACCAAAGAGAAATGGCATACCTTGCTATTTTTTCCTCCCTTAGCGCTATGAAATTCAAAGCTTCAGTCCAGGTAAACTCCACGTGGAATCCAAGTCCAACATCCACAAATATGCGTTGTGCATCTGGCCTAATATGTAAAAGACATATGGAGATCAAAGAAAGATAAATCATGCAGCTACTGATAGAAACTAGAGTACTTCAATGCAACAAGCACTTACACATCAGCTTGCATGTACACTTCAGAGCCAAGGTTGACCATTGTTCTGAGATTAGTTACACTGTTCTTCTCTAAGTTCTCTATACTCCTTCGCAAATCTGAGCTAGAAGTAAATAGTCAAGAAAACATTGATGCTATCAAGGATCATTAAATGAGCTGTAAAATTGAATTGAAAAACGTTCAATGCCCAAGGTGCACAAGGATATTTTGGTTATAAGCAGTTGGGTATTGACTACCCACTATTTATTTATTTTCAAAGTAAACATGAACAGAAACAAAAGGATACAAAATCTTTTGTTGCTCAAAAACCTTGTCCCTGCAAAATAAGAACATGGAAAACATTTAATAAGCATCCAACAAAGCCAGCATTCAACATAGAGTAAATTATAAATATCTCTTTTTACTTGTGAACTCTCGATCCAGCAAGTTAAAGAAGCAACATGCTAAGCATTTGATGTAAGCTATACTTAATTTTTTTTAAGCTTCTTCTCCCATTCATTCTCACTTAAAAAGTAGAAAACTTTGAGATTACAATAGCAGTAGCAGAACTTATGTAATAAGAATAATGGTAAAAAGAGGTGGCAGCCATAATTAAAAGAAAATAAGCAAAAAAAGAAAACATTTATCCATACCGTTCAGCAATAGCGCGAACAAGCTGTGGTTTCAAATGGCCATCGACAAATTCCTCAAATTTATGGATCTTTTCCTGTATGTAGCTGTCCATTATTATCCCTGTTACAAAATATAGCTCATTAGACGTCCTACTAGAGAAGTCACTCTTCTTATGCAAACTTGCACATAAAATATATGTATAAAAAAGGTGGACCTAAAGCATTTCAATCAAATAGGAAACATGCAAACTTTTCGTTTAGGCTTTTTGTCGAACAGTTTAGCTGCACAAACTCAAATAACCGCAAACTCAACTTTACGCACACAGGTTGCTAGACAGGGAAAAAAAAATGCAAGAGAGTTGAATATTATTGATTAGTATAATTAGCAAAGAAAAAGGAGTTAAACAACTAGTCCGATGCCAAGCCAAGAGAAAATACGAATTATATGTGTGTTAAATAACTAAATTGCTCACCTTTTCCAAGGTTTAGGTTTTGTTCATATATAAAACGCTGACAAGAAGTGGAGGAATCGTAGCTGTTCGGGGTTCTTACTCCTTATACGGTGATGGGCGCGAGGCATTCAGTTCTTTCCAAGCACTGCCACAGCTACAGCCGAAAAGAAGAAATATTATAGTTCGGTTTTTTCGCTTGCATATTATTAAATTACATTATTTTACAAGGAAAAGCTCAACCTACGTGTCATAACACTACCCGCTGCTAGTTTCTGACAGTGTTTGTGATTTAGGCAGAGATTGTTTTTTAAAATAATGTAATTTAAAGTGTTTTTGTGATTTAGGGGTTTTTTTTGGTTTTTTATTTAAAAATATATTAAAATGATTTTACTTTTTAAATTTTATTTTTATAACAACATATTTAAATATTTAAAAACATTAAAAAAATAATTTGAAATAAAAAAAATCAATTTTTTTAAAAACAAGATTGTATTAAAAAGAAACTGTTTTATAAACCAAAAATAGGGTTTGGCTAAATTTGAGGAAGAAAAAAAAAAAAAAAAACCATAGTTTGTTACGCTGTTAGATTAGAATTTAGAACTGAACCTTAAAATTCAAGCGGCACCGAGAAAAGAGATTCCAATATTTCACAATACTAACATTTTTTTTAATCAAATTTCACCATAGTTTCTGCCCCTCTATCACACTGATTTTAATGCTAAGCTCCTTCGACGTTGCTTTGCGCATTTCTCCTGCCACCATGAAAACATGACGTTCATTTTCCAGGACCTTCTAGCAGCAGGCATTATCTGAGGATAAAAGGAAACAAATAGCTACCAATATTGATCCAGGACCTTCTGGCATTAATGTGAACCCTCAAGAACTCCGGCAAACTATGAGGCAACGAGAAGCATCAACCTTTGTTCAACAAGAACAAATCAATCTTGTGGGTATGACTTGCAACACTTAACATCAAAATTTGCTACCAGAAGAATTGTATTGTACTGTATTATTTCCTTGCTTTCTGTATATAGACTGTCTAGATGCGAGAAATCATCTTGTCTCACTTATATCGCTAGTTTTCAGAGAAGGAAAATCCAGTAATGGAAGTATTGGCATCTGAACTGAGCCTGAAGGGTCAACAAGAACTGAAATACCTGTGAGATTGTGCAACAATAACAGTGAAGCTCCTGGAAGTAAAGACCTGATTCTTAGAATTGGCACAGCAACAAATCATCTAAAGGGCATAAGAATTAGAGACTAGTAGACTTCCTTAATGTTGAAACAAGGATCGAGGTGTTAGAGAACCCAATGTTCGGCAAAAGCCTCATGCCGCACAAGCACCAGCTTATGTTCAACAAGAACAAAATAGTTTGGATACTTATAATAAAGGTACTGTGGTGAACATATTCGAGAAGAAGTGTGACCTATTGAATTCAACATCTTGCTTCCACCTGGATGAAATTTTGGTGATATTCACAGCATAAATGACAATTCTCAAAATTCTGGTGATTGAGGCAATGAAACTACATGAATAAAAAATTAATCCCATAGGGTTGTTCATAAGTAAGAAGAATGGTTTTCAAATTGAAGGTGCGTCTCTTACAAGCAAAAAAAAACTGTGATTTTCTCTTTAAGAGATGTTTTGCTTTCCAGCATGCATCTCAATATGATAAGGGATACCCGTTATTAAAAAAGAAAACCTGAGAAGCATACTTTGAAATCCTTTCCCCTAAATTTTCCAGCAACCAACAAGAGTGACAATAGCTATATGTAAGGACTTCAAAGTGAAAGACCCGGGAAACGGAATTATTAATCACTAACTGCCCATATGAATGCTACAATGATTACAAGTATATGAAATTACACACTTTCTCAACGACTTGGGAAACAGGCCAAAAGAAATCAAAATCAATCCTGAGCAAGATAATCATGAATTTCATTTGGTCCATCAGGCATTTCCAACATTTTAAACTTATGCGCGCAATGTCCTTGTGCGGAAAAGAAAGCATATAACTGGCAAACTACATCCAATACAATGAACAAATTAATTTATAGAACTCAAATATTAACAAATTCATAGTTGCAGTTGAATACGTCTAGACAAATTTGATCATCCATGATTGAGGACAGCATATGCAAAGGACAAAAGGTAGCTGAAAAAATAAAAGAAGAAGCTAATAGGAAATGGATTTCCACCAGATGAAAGGAAAATGTTACTATCATTTTTAAAGGTTTATCTCCAAGGATTATCTTGTTTTACAACTATACTGTACCCATCAAACTTCACATACCTGTTTTGAATTTTATTTTGTCTCCTGCAGAATACCAAGAATGTGATGTTCCGCATTCCAGTAACAATATTTCTATAGAAAACTAGAGATTCATCTGAGTTTAGCAACAGCCATAATCTTTGCATGCTAATGGCAAGTGAAGTTCCATGCGACTTCCTTATCAGTAGAGAGTTCTCATACAAGTCCTGCCTTCACTAACTGGAGAAAACTCTACAATGTCAATCGATTTACAAGATCACGTCATGGAATGCCCACAGATTCGGCAGAAACAGTAACTGTTCCTAACATTGCCAGGCATTCGCCATCCGAGGCTTCCATGCCATGAGATCTACAACTATAGTAGAAAACTGCACTCATCATCAAATCAATAAGCACCACAAATGAATACATAATAACCAAGAGAGGACCTTCCCAGATCCTGGAAGACCCATCTCCATAACTCAATGTCTTAACTCTATGCTCAAACAAACCTTCTATAAATGCCATCCCAATTGTTGATCCAAGAAATATTAAAAGACCCACCTGAGTCTGTCCCCTAATTAAAACACTGGACCGGAGCAGTGCCTGCGGCCCTGAAACATCCACCAACACAGAGATCACAACAGCAATATTGCAAACAATAATCGCATTGGCAAAAATAACCGAGAAAACTAGCCCCACTATCATCGCAGCATACAGATTTAACTCCGGCCAAAACCCAAGCACCAAAAATGTGCTACAAATAGCTAAAAGAAGAACAAAGAATAACGTGAGACAACCGACAATCACCATACACGACCACAAATACGTCGAAACAATCCTCCTCCAAATTTTACTTATCATTGCCAAAAACTTTGAACCATCAACATCTTTCCTCGAATATGTGCAATCTACGGAATAAACCACCGCAGCTCTTGATAACAAAGACAGGGTAATAAACAACGGGAAACACGTTGCAGACGAAACAGCCATCTCGGCAAAACGATGACACAGCTGTTTGATAAGAGGCCTCAATGGAAGTCCACTAGAATTTGCAACTAACAAAAGCCTAGTACTCAATCTCTTAACAATAGACTGATCAACCAATACATTCGACAAAAGAATGGCAGATACTGGACAAATAAGCAAAGCAGCAATTGTCATAAACGACCATGAATTACATCGGAGAATCCTCGCTGTTTCTCTCAAGATATCCAATGCACTCGTTGAATAGAACTGAAGATTATGGCTATCATTATAATCAAATGAATCAAGCTCAAAATTTTGGAGATGGGTTTCTTCAGATCCCTCCTTTTGCAGCTGATCCAAACTCATTCTAGGAGAAGCTCCGCTAGAAACCTCCATTTGATCGATATTTTTATAGACTCGACAATATAAAGAAACAAGACTCAATGCATACACAGTGCCACTATATTGGATCTTGAATTAAAAAAATTGCCGAGCAATGTAACTTAAAGAAACAAAACTTAGATTTCGATTTATAGGGCAATAAGAGAAACATGGAAAAGATAGATCGGATGGTGAAAAAAACCCGGGAACTTGCAAAATGATTGTTGGAATTGGAGGGAATTAATAGTGAGGGATTCTGATACTGAAAGAGAAGAGTCGGTGGGTTCTTGGCGTGAATGGGATGGTGATTCAAAAGCGTGTGTGTGTCATAGATGCAGGATGCTGGCATTTTTTCTAAGGTGTGCAGTTGAAGATGCCACCATTGGAGCTTTTTTAGCTGCAGCCTGCGCTTGTCTTGGATGGGCGTTACGTGAAAGCGGTTAAAAAAAAATTGGGAATTAGAATCTAGTCCCCAAACTATATACCCATTTCCAATTGCATTTCAAACCTATAAATCTTATCGATTAGATCCCATACATTCTCAACTGCATCCTTTTGTCAAGCTCTTATAATAGTTTAAATTTCATATGCATGTTTTATATACTAAATAAAGGACCTAATTTCAGGAAAAAATGAAGGAAAAATTAATAAACATCAATAATGTTGGTCTCATGCGTATATTTATGCACTAAATCAACATCAATTTGAGGAAATTTGATGAGAATGTCGATAAACATTAATTTAGAGTTTTCAAAATAAAATTGTGATCAAATTGGTAAATTTTATAAATCTGGATTCAATTGAGAATGAATATAAAGATTTATAACTAAACTGAGGTTTTTCCAACAAACAAAAAAAACATAGATGTTCTAAAGGAGAGAAAGGCAGTCACATCCTTCTGATTCTATCATGTTATCATTGATTAGTAATGATTATGTAGCAAGGCAAATCATTACCCTCTAGAAATTCATTTCATCCTCAAAGTTTAAAACTTTGTTCTTCATGGATCTCCTACCATTTATAAGTCAAAGGTTTTCAAAAAGAAAAAAAAAACAAGTCAAAGAAGAAAAGGACAGCGATAAATTCTGTGTTAGTCTCTTTATAACTTAATTTTTCAATCCATGATTTTGTTATCCTTAGAACTATGAACATTCAAGTGTTTGTGTTCAAGTCCTTTTCTTTTTTTCTAGTTTGTTAGATTCCAGGTAGCCCCAAACTGCTAGATTCATGACTTCACTCTTCGCCCTCTTTTAGTTTACAAGAACACAAGTCTAGGAACAGTTTTCATTCAAGTGGTATAACTCTTCAAGCATCGCATCCTTGATATAGTTATTTCGAGTCTCGAGCTTTTAATT
>Ga0325411_1001615_pt1 | contig 25180 bp, 27 predicted proteins | sample PopdelMetagenome_13_FD_206181 | JGI IMG/M metagenome (GOLD analysis project Ga0325411, IMG submission 206181) | Populus deltoides microbial communities from Bellville, Georgia, United States - Xylem-PdIQD-R4 | ecosystem: Host-associated > Plants > Phyllosphere > Stem > Wood/Secondary xylem... | reverse complement strand
GAAACAAACTAAATGCGCAGTAATGTGGTATTAAAATATATATTGTTTTGTTAGTAACTGATTAGAATTGTTAAAAAAATATTTTAAAAAACATTAATTTAAATAAAAAAATAATTCAAAAAACATTTTAAACGGGTCGAAGCGAAAAACAAACCTGAAGGTAAGAAAAAAACGTGGCTGTAAGTCAGAAGAAAGAGTGTAATAATTAATAAAATATAAGATTAATTCCCGGGAAGGACTCATCACTCGTTTACTCATCCTCCATTTTGTCCCAGTCTCTCTCTCTCTCTCTCCCCTCCTTGCTAGGACTTCTGTTCCGTCCCCTCTTCTTCTTCCTCCATTTTTTTAATATGCTGGTTGCTGAAAACAAATTAAAATTCTAGGGTTTCATTTTCGATCAACAACAACAACAACAACAACAACAACAACAACAACAACAACAAATTGATTTAAACAGAAGAACAAACAGATGAATGATTCGTGGGAATAGTAGCGATACATCTTCAGCTGCTATTGCTGCTGCTTGACTGACTGATTCTCAGTCATGACTTCTCTTCAACTTTTGCAATTAACCGAGCGTGGTCGTGGTCTCTTGGCCAACAGAAGGTACTGATTTTTATTCACATTCTTGAATAATTTATTGAAGTTATTATTCTCAACCAGCGGTATTATTAGCTTAATTTAGCTAATCAAATAGAACCTACAAGTTTCTGTTTCATCCTGTTTGGAGGGAATTTTTTGATAAGCACTTATTGCATTATTTCGGCTTTTTTTTTTAATTTTAAATTGAGGAAGATGTTTCATTTCTGATGCTTATTTAGATATTACTCAATTACTAATTTATTTATTGAGAGTTTTGACAGTGAATAGAAGGATGTGCTTAATGGGTGCCATTGTCTGTTATTCATTACACTAGAAATCTTTGGCAGTCTGAATGTGTTAAATTTTGGATCAGACACAGCGTTATTTTGGTTTTTGTTTAAAGAAATGAAATTAAAGAGTGTATTCTCCAGGACTTTCATTTAAAGATTTATACTTTTTGGCCTTTTGGATTTTTTTTTTGGGTTTATAGGAAGGAGGTTCTTAAACATCATAAATTGTATATTTTATATGTTTTCAATGGACTTAACGTGTTGTTTGCTTTCTTACCAGCTGGTAACTTTTCCTTACTTGATTGTTAGTTTCTTACAGGTTTACCCATCAAATGAAAAAAAAAAAATAAAAAAATCAGCTGGTGTGTGAAATTGCCCGCGTAAAAGATAAGATAAAATAAAATAATATAGAAGAAAGTTGGTCAGAAGAATCATAAATCCGTTTAAACCAGTTTATTAAATGCCATTGCTCTTGATGCATTTACAAAAGAACTTCCATAGCGATGAAACTACATTCATATAAAACTTTGTTGTTGATGCAGGAAATCTCTACTGCTTGCAGCTGGTGTCTTGGCTGCTGGTGGGACCGCTGCGTATGTGCAGTCACGGATTAGCCCTAAGAAATCTGATTCTTTCCTTCATTCCACTGGTCCCAAAGATGATAAAAAGATATCAAACAAGCTGGTTACTAATGACCAAAAAAATACACAAAAGAAAAGAGGTTTAAAGTCATTGCAAGTTTTAGCTGCAGTTCTTCTGTCTCGTATGGGTAAAATGGGTGCCAAGGACCTATTGGCTATGATTGCCATAGCAGTAAGTTTTTCTTCTCTGCTTACTCAAATATGATTTATTTTTTTAATTTCCTACTCGTCTAAGCTTTCCTTTTTGTGAATTTTATTTCTTGATTGTTTATCATGTGTGAATCTATCCTGTCCGATACTTGCACAATTAAATCCATTACATATCTTTTTAAGTTTTCTTGTTCCCCCCCTCCCTTTATTAGTCTCAAATTTGCGATCATCTTCTGCTAAATCTCAACCAGACAGTAGTATAACTGTGTGGATTTCTTGTAGGTTCATGGTGTATATACCACTGATTTACTTTTTGTATTTTATACTCACTCAAACTTTATTCCAGTTCATCACATGGAACAATTTTTTTTTAAAAGTTTAAAATGTAGCTTACTTGTGTACAATAATATGATTTGAAGCATTGAAACAGCGCTGTATTAAATGCATGCTCACCTAATTGTTACTGGTATATAGTATCACTATCTTACTCATTAGAAATGATGCTAGGTTAAAGGGAAAAAAATTGACCTGGTGTTACAAATGAATATAGAAAGTGATTTTAGTAGCAAACTGGTGCATCTGGTCTGTTTCCTGTTGATATGAAACATTTCCCGATGTCTTTATTTAGATGAAGAGGGGTTATTTTCTTTAAATCTGTTGGTAATGGCACAAACTTGATTTATTTCATTTATAGAATCATCAGAACAACTTTTTACCTTCTTTATGTGGAAATATTCCTGATAAATGTCGTTGTAAGATGTTGGATTTTGGATGCTCTTAGTCGAGAACAAGGATTTATGAAACAATATAATACTAATTGTAACACATGATAGAACTATGATTTATGACATACTCTGTATGTTTGGTGCACTCTGGTGTCACCGTGGTCTGCTTGCAGTTACAGGGTGTCATCAATTCTAACTAAATAATGTGAAGAGGTAGATTACACATTGTTTTCCACTCAGAAGCTGAAGATTTAGCCCCCCCACTTTGATGTTAAATTTCTCAGAGCTGTTCTTTTAGGGAAAATAATGTTTTTGTATCACTGTGAAGGTCTTTCAAGCTTGTCATCATAGTAAAAACTGGTGCTGTATTCGCATTTGTCTTCAAAGATCATCTTCATGCTGACTCCCAAATCGCAACCAACTACCCAGTATTCAACAACGAAATTAAAAAAAAAAGAACAACAAAAGCGCTACTTATTGTTGAATGAGAAAAGGTGAATGAAAACTGTGATGGCTTTTATCAAGAGAGGAATCATTGTTAAGTGTTCCGTATGTATGCCTTTTGTTCCTTCTCTAAACTTTACAACTAATTTGTACATCAAGCATTATTTGATGCAATTTGGTCCGTGGGCTCAGTAGACTATCCTTGATTTGCATCACATAGACGTTTTCATTCATTCTTGTACTTTTTGGCTAAACATTGGAAAAGAAAAGAAGACTTTTACTTTCAAGTGTCTTTACTTGATTAATTTCTGATAATGGGTGCAATGGATCTTTGGTTGGTTCATTTAGTGTAGATTATTTATTGATTAATTAAAGTGCCCCCTTTCCCTAAATGCACATTTTACCACCCATTCAGTTTTGCTTGGGTTTCTTTTCACGAATGAAGGCATTATCCAAGTAAATATGTGTTTTCATCCTTTGTGCAGGTCTTGAAAACTGCTTTGAGCAACAGATTAGCGAAAGTGCAGGGCTTTCTATTCCGTGCTGCTTTTCTCCGACGTGTACCATTATTTTTCCGTCTGATATCTGAAAATATCTTACTATGTTTCCTTCTATCCACCATGCATTCTACTTCGAAGTATGTAACTGGGACCTTAAGTCTCTGTTTCAGAAAAATACTGACAAAACTTATCCATGCGCATTATTTTGAGGTAAAGTGGTCGCCTTTTAGGGTAGGATAACTTTTTCTCTGGCATGTATGATTATTTCTTTTTGCTATAGTCTGTCTCCTTTTCAAGTTGCTGTGAAATCTGCTCCCAGGCAGTTCTATCATTCATGTTTTGACTTTGCAGTACTAAATATCTAGATGCTTTACTGTCTGAAATCCTGTTTTGTTAAATCATGATGGCACTTGCAATTTAGGATCAAACATGGATCTTCTGAAATCTATTGATCAATTCAGAAATATGCAGCTTGTAATGTACTCTTTGATGTGGGCAAAGGCAATCTTTGATGAGATGCTGCCTAATGAATATATTTTGAACTTTACTCAGTCTTTGAACATTGCTTTCTCAGTTGTTTATTAAGCTTTCCTTTGGGTTTCAGAACATGGCATATTATAAAATATCACATGTCGATGGTCGGATTACTAACCCTGAACAAAGAATTGCAAGTGATGTACCAAGGTTCTGTTCGGAGTTGAGTGAACTTGTCCTGGATGATTTGACAGCAGTTGCCGATGGTGTGCTCTATACATGGCGTTTGTGTTCATATACTAGCCCTAAGTATTTGTTTTGGATGGTGGTAATTATTTGACCTTTTTTTTTTGTTATATTTAGATAGGAGTTTATGGCATTATAGATTTCATGAAGACATATTTTCTTGAATGGCTGTTGATTACCTTCTCAGGTTAATAAGATTGCTGTCTTACACTTTTCCATTTGACACGTGATGTCCAGGCCTATATATTGGGAGCAGGAACCTTGATTAAAAACTTCTCTCCTGCTTTTGGGAAGCTGATGTCTAAAGAACAGCAGTTAGAAGGTGAATATAGGCAACTTCATTCACGTTTGAGGACCCATGCAGAAAGCATAGCATTTTATGGTGGAGAACGCAGAGAAGAATTTCATATTCAGCAGAAGTTTAAGACCCTGATTAGACACATGAGCACTGTCCTGCATGACCAGTGGTGGTTTGGAATGATTCAAGACTTTTTGTTTAAGTATCTTGGTGCTACTGTTGCTGTTATTTTGATTATTGAGCCCTTCTTTTCTGGCCAACTTAGACCCGACTCTTCAACTTTGGGAAGGGCAGAAATGTTGAGTAATTTAAGATATCATACCAGTGTTATAATATCTCTATTCCAGTCCCTGGGAACTCTTTCTACAAGTTCAAGACGACTTAATCGACTCAGGTATATCAAACACTATGGTTATGGACTAAAATGAGGCCTTTCTTTTTTATTTTAATATTATAATTTCTTCGTTTTTCTTTTTCTTTTTTCTGTTTGAAGAAATTCTTTCTCTACTTCCCCTGCTAAAGCTTCAAGCATTATGTCTACAATGATGACTTTATGTGTGATTTATTACAGTGGTTATGCTGACCGCATTCATGAATTAATATCCATATCAAGAGAGCTGAGCAATGATGATAAATCATCTCTGCAAAGAAGTGGAAGTAAGAGCTACTTCAGTGAAGCTGATTATGTTGAGTTTTCTGGTGTCAAGGTACTTGGAATTTATTGATCGTGGTAATTATAGACACTTCCATTCTATATCAAGAGATATTCCATGTTCTAATAGTAAAAGTGCTTTCCAGGTTGTCACCCCAAGTGGAAATGTTTTGGTTCAAGATTTGACTCTTAAAGTTGAATCAGGATCGAATCTGTTGATTACGGGTATCCTTTTGAACTTGAAAGAGAATTCAATCCTGCAACATCTTTTCATTAATATTTATATTCTATTTCCTTGCCCTTCAATCATCGTTCTCATTTGTTCATTGTTTTGCTGCCATATAAAATATACTGTCATTTCTCTTAAAGGTCCAAATGGCAGCGGGAAGAGCTCACTTTTTCGAGTTCTAGGTGGCTTATGGCCATTGGTTTCTGGCCATATTGTGAAACCGGGTGTTGGTTCTGATCTTAATAAGGAGATCTTCTATGTTCCACAAAGGCCATATACAGCGGTAGGCACACTCCGTGATCAATTAATTTATCCTCTTACCGCAGACCAAGAAATTGAACCACTGACCCATAGTGGAATGGTGGAGCTGTTAAAAAATGTAATTATCTAATTTCCTCCCTCTTTTTCTCCCAAAATCTGCTTTCATGATCAATATTTTTTACAATTCTGTAGCTGTATTGAAATCTTATAAACGCTCCGTGCATAATTGATCCTTTTGTGTTAATATTCTAGGTCGACCTTGAGTATCTATTAGATCGTTATCCACCTGAGAAAGAGGTTAACTGGGGCGAGGAACTGTCATTGGGAGAGCAACAAAGGTTGGGGATGGCCAGGCTGTTCTACCATAAGCCTAAATTTGCAATTCTTGATGAGTGCACTAGTGCTGTGACTACTGACATGGAGGAACGTTTTTGTACTAAAGTACAAGCAACGGGAACATCTTGCATAACCATATCGCATCGTCCAGCTCTAGTTGCATTTCATGATGTGGTTTTGTCCTTGGATGGAGAAGGGGGCTGGCATGTTAATTACAAAGGGTTAGTACTTCAAGTTGGTAAATCTTCTTTGTTTGCATGTTCACCTGAAGCATACATATGTTCGTTAAAACCCTTTGAACTACAGGAAGGACTCCCCAGCCCTGACTGAAGCTAGGAATGATATCACAGGGGCTTTTGAGACAGATCGCAAAAACGATGCTATGGTAGTCCAAAAAGCATTTTCTACAAGTGATAAGGTCTCATTAATGTTTTCATATTTTTGCTGTGAACATGGATCTGTAGTGTTCCATTGGATTTATTTTACTCTATGTAGAACTCATTAGCAGCAATTATCTAGGTCGCACACTCGTATATCTCCGAGGTTATAGCAGCATCACCCAGTGTAGATCATAATCTTCCATTGCCCATCGTTCCACCACTTCAAAGGGCTCCAAGGGTATTGCCTCTGAGAGTAGCTGCCATGTTTAAAATACTGGTGAGTCCATTCAAAATTACAGGTGCTAATGACAAGCACTGATGACTTGAGGATTTGCTAATTTAGTCATTGCCATTGCAAACTTGTCTTGCAACATCTATCCATAGTCATAAAAATAGAAGAGTGCCTTGGGTGACTTGTCATTTGCCACATGCTTTTTGGGAAAAATTCATTTTGTTCCCTCAGCTTTAGATATTTCAACAATTTAGTCCTTGAATGATCAATTCAGTTATTCAAAAGTTCTATTTGACTCTAAATGTTCTCTTTTGGTTTCAATTAAGCCCCTCAAAGCTTTAGTCGGTGGTAAGCAATCATTTGTCTATTTAGAGATATAATTACAATTTAATCCCAAAGCTTTATTTATAGATAATTTAGTCTCTCACCTTCAAATCTTTTCCTTTTTTGTTATGGTGATTTTGTTTCTCAACTCTCATAAGTGAGTTAAGTATATTTCTAATTTTCAATTTTAGTGATCCATTTCAGCATTTGAACTAAAATGTGTGAATAAATTCTAAACATTTTTCATATGTTACACTATATTGTCCGACAATTTTCAATGAGATCCTAAATATCTTTTTTTTTTAATATTTAATCCAAAGCATATCAGTTTGAAGTGGGAGACAATGTAGATAAAAAACTTAATAGCAGCATGATAATGCATTTATACCACAAATCAAGTTACTTTGAGTTCCTCGTTTAAATTGCAGTCACAAATTTGAAATCTTACATTATTTATATGAATCGTTCTTAGTATATGTTTGTGATAATTTAATTATTTATTTGTTATATTATTAGATGTTGACATTGATATATTAAATTAGCATTAGTTATGTCAAACATTTCATTAGTAGTAGTATAATATATAAATTTTCTCACTAGATCAAGCATTTAGTTCATCACATTTGATAATAGTTTCATGATAAAGTGACACCCCCTTGTAATACCCACTCATAACATCCATGGCGTGTCAAAAAATCAGGGGCTTCGGGGAATCATGTGATGTTGGGCGGGATTTGAGGATTTTTGAGGGGCAGAAAAACAATCACAATTTAGTTTGGTTCGAAGATGCATTTGTCCCTCCACTATTAATTTTGTACTAATTTGGACCCCCTACTTTTATTTGCACTAATATCAACCTCTTACTGAATTAATTTTGTCATTGCTTAGTCCTTACAGCTGTAACTATTACAAATGGTGTTAACTTATGTCATTACCTTAACTGGATATTGCCACGTCCTTTAAAAATTCAAAATTAATTTGAAAAAATAAATTACATAAAGTGATGATTTTAAAAATAATATAACTTAAAATTCAAATCGTTTATGGTGATCAAAAGTATTAGTTTATTTTGTATTTGATTAGGGCTCTTGTTATGTTTGTATAAGGCACATATTTTATTTTTGGAACACCCGTTACCAGTAAATGGAGAATTTTGAAATTGATTGTCACTTTAGAGATGGGCCTTCTAGAGTGCTTTTGAGGTGATTCTTCTTGTTTATCATTCTTCTCGCTTCTGCCTTGCATGACATTTTATTCCTTTTGCTTTGCTCTTTTACTTCCAACTAATTCTTTGTTGGCTCATAATTTTGGTTCAAATTGTAGCATTTTTGAGTTGTTTATTGAAATGATTGAAGTGATTAAATTTCTTTCTCACATGCCTCCCAGTATCCCAGAAATTGAAATGTGGTTAATTTCAATTTAAGTACGAACTTCAATAAGTTCCATGTTCTCAATTTCACTTGGTGATACAAAAGTCTTTATGGTCTCCCTTTCCTGGAGAAGGTTACTGGATTTTTATGTGCCAATATGCTTGAAGTGTCCCCTTGCTTCTATTTTTTTTTATAATTGATTTTAGCTGACATGTTCCCCTTATGTGTCACCAGTAACCAATTTTGCTGGTGGCCCATGTGAATGCTTAGTGCAAAGCTGCAGCTGGCATTCTGACTGTTTTAGATTTGTCTTAAAACTTGTGTTTTCATGTTCTGCTATGCTAAACTGTATGTGAGGTAGAACACTGGTTTTGATAAGTTGAAGAGAAGATTTGGGTTTTTAATATTGCATAGGTGAGTGAATCCCTGTCTGCTTTTCTCTGTGAAGTTGTACTTTTGAGATTGCTTTATGGAGCCCTAAACCTTATTTTAGCCATTCTTCTGCTATAATTTTTGTTTTTGTAATGTTTTCCTCCCCCTGCCCTGCATAACGATTGATACCTGAATGTTTCTAGCACTAAGAATTACCATCAACTGCAACACTTACATAGACCATCTGCTGGTCTACACTGTTATTTTTCTATGACCTGCAGTGGATCTAAGGGGTTTCATAAAAATTTCAGTATCTGGCCTCTGTTTTTTTCTCAACCTCTTCATTTCTTACAGATCTTTATATTACCTATGTTTCAGGTACCATCTATACTTGACAAACAAGGGGCACACCTATTGGCAGTTGCTTTCCTTGTTGTCTCAAGAACATTTGTGTCAGATCGGATCGCCTCATTGAATGGTACTAATATCCACTTTGGTTTTATGCATTTAGTGTTCTGTGGGATAACATTCTTGTTATTGAATGCATTGATTTTCACAGGTACAACTGTAAAGCTTGTTTTGGAGCAGGACAGAGCATCTTTTGTTCGATTAATAGGCGTCAGTGTTCTTCAAAGTGCTGCTTCTTCTTTTATTGCACCTTCATTGAGGTACTGCTGGTGCTTAATTAACTTGCTTAGAAACTCAAACCAGATCCATTGATCTTATACTATGAGTGCTGCCTTTTAGATTTTTTTAGACTATTTGATCCTCGCATTTTTCAAGTCTTTGGTTGTTATTCTAATTTTGCAAGTCTTTGGTTGTTATTCTAATTTTGTCAGTGTCACATGGAAGCAAAACTTTACACTTCATAGTAGTTTGTGCATCACTCTTGTCAGCATGGTCAGTATGAGGGGCTTCCTTTGTAATTACTGGACAGAGTCAAAACAGTAAAGTTGAATGGCTGTCTAATATGTTTTTCCTTTGCTTGTGATATAAGATTGTCCAGTTAAATGTGACAGAAACAATTTGTCTGAATGACTCTCAATAATAGTTCCTTCCATTTTATAGAACCAAATAGCATAATACATCCCTAATTACGAGGCTGATTTCTAGCTCCAACCTAGCTAAATATGAAAACCATACATACAACTATATAATTAGCATACAATTAGAATCCTATAAAATATGGCTTAAATAATGCCAGCCCATATCTGACTTACACCCCCTCTCAAATTGATGTTGGTCGATCAAGAAGCATCAATTTGCCAACTAGAAAATGATGGCGTTGTCGGGTCATAGCCTTGGTAAGTATGTTTGCAAGTTGAAGATCAGTGGAAACATGCAGAGGAGTGATGATTCGAGTATCCATGACTTCCTGAATAGAATGATAGTCCACTTCAATATGCTTCGCATGCTCCTGAAAAACAAGATTGGTTGCAATCCGAATGACACTCATGTTGTTTCCATGAAGAGGAGTGGGGTTGAGCTGAGAGAAGCCAAACTTAGCTAACAGACAACGTAGCTAAACAATCTTAGAACAAGCAACGAACATAGCATGGTATTCAGATTTTGCAGAGGATTTGGACACATGTGCTTGCTTCTTACTTTTCCAAGAGATCAAGGAGTCGCCAAGAAACATGCACCATCCAGTAACAGAGTGACTAGTATTAGGACATCCATCCCAATCAACATCACTAAATGCAATAAGGCGAAGAGGAGTATCGACAGGAAATAACAACCCACAACTAGGCGAGCTTCTGAGATATCAAATGATATGAGAGCAACTAAATGTAGATGATGTGGAGATTGCATAAACTGATTAATTTGCTGAATCGCAAAATAGATATGAAGTCGTGTGATCGTCAAGTAATTCAGGCTCCCAACTAGTCGGCGAAACACGGTAGGATCAGGAGGGAGGTCGCCTTCCTCATGACGATATTTCACGTTAACCTATAAAGAAGTATCCACAGAGGAAGTATCTTGAAGACCTGCCAAACTAATCAAATCTTGCGTATATTTATGTTGATTCAAGAATATACCAGAGGGATTGGTGTAAACCTTCAACCCTAAGAAGTATATAAATGAACCAAGATACTTCATATGAAACGAGTCTTGAAGATGCTACTAGAGATGGGCAATCAAGATGAAATCCGTCCCAGTAATAACAATACCATTAAGATAGACAAGGAGAAGAACAATACTTGTAGATGTCTTATAAAGAAACAAGGAAGAGTCATGTTTGCTTTGCTGAAAAGAAAACTGAAGCAAGGTGGCTCGAAATTTGTCAAACTAGGCTTGAGGAGCTTGTTTCAATCCATATAAAGCGCTTCAACTTACAGACATTCGAGGAAGAGTTGGAGAGCAGACCAGGAGGTAGTGCCAAGCAAAATTTCTCCTTAAGATCACCATGGAGAAAGACGTTTTTGACATCCATTTGATGAAGTGGCCAACCTTATGAAGCAACAATCAAAATAACAATCCGTAATGTAGTCTTCTTAGTGACCGGAGCAAAAGTCTCCTCATAGTCTACCGTATATTCCTATTTGTTTCCAAGAGCAACCAACCATGCTTTATATCGATTCAAAGTCCCATCAAAATGGAGTTTGATCGAGTAAACCCACTTACAACCAATAGCTTTAATAGTCATTGGGTAAAGAACAACATCCCAGGTATGATTATCTTTAAGAGCGCAAAGCTTGTCTACCATGGCCTCCAACCAATATTCATGCTTGTCTGCTTCAGAATAACATGCAGAAATTGGAATATATGAGAAAATCCATACCGATTAGGAGGACGAGAGAGTCTAGTATAACAACGAGGAATAAAGCCAGAATCCAGCTTAGTCACGGAAGACATCGTGTGAACAGGCTTAGATGGCAGGTCCGGCTCGAGAAAAGGCAAAGTTGAGTGTTGTCATTTATACACAAATCCAGGATTAAACCGTTCAGGAGTAGAAGGCGAGTCATCAAAGTATGGAAGAACATGTATATCAGGGACATATGCAACATGAATGGGAAATAAATATTGATTTTCAAAGAAAACAACATGATGAGATTTATGAAATCTATTAGAGCATGGATCATAGCAAACGTAACCTTCGTGAGAAATATATAACCCATAAAAGCACATCTAACAAATTGAGCCGACAATTTATTGCGTTCATGAGAAGACAAATGAACAAAACAAACACAACCAAAGGTATGCATGTCAAGATGGACTGCCATGGATACCATAAAAGCACATCTAACAAATTGAGTCGACAATTTATTGCGTTCATGAGAAGACAAATGAACAAAACAAACACAACCAAAGGTATGCATGTCAAGATTGACTGCCATGGATAAGGCTTCAACCTAGAATTCAAGAGGAACAAATGATTGAAGCAATAATGTATATGCAACATCTAGCATATGACGATTCTTAAGTTCAACAATACCATTTTGTTGAGATGTATAGGGACAAGAATGTTGGGAGACAATGCCTTTTGGTTTAAGAAACTCATGAAATTCACGAGACATGTATTCCTCACTTGAATCATACCTTAACACTTTAATACCTGAAGAAAATTGAGTTCAATAAGCAACATATAGTTGAAAGATAGAAAATACCTCAGATTTAGAACAAAAATAAATAAATCCAGGTATGTTTGTTGTAATCGTCGATGAATGTAACAAAGTATTTATAATGCGCATGAGATATAAATTGAGAAATATCCCACACGTCACTATGAACCAAATCAAAACATTTTCAGCATGAGTACTATGAGAAGGAAAGGAAAGAGACTTGCTCTTATCTAATTTGCATGTAGCACATTCAAGAGAAATATGAGATGAAAATTGATCTTTATTGCCCAACAAACCAGAGTTTATTAAATGAGTTGAGAAAACAGGGTTAGGGTGACCTAAATGTTTGTGCCATATTTCACTTTTATGGTTTACAATAGTACAAGCCATAAAAATAACTGAAGGAATGGAAAAGTGTAGAAAAAACAATCGTCTAACTTCAGACCCCTTCGCGAGTATCTTCCCCGACATCTGATACTGCACAAGACAACAATAACAAGAAAACAAAACATAACAGTTGTCATTAACCAATTGGCCTACTGATATAAGACTAGTGGAAAGTTCAGGAGATACAAATACATCTCAAACAAAGGAATTAACATCTCCAACATCATGAATAGGTAATTGATTACCATTAGCAATCGTAATGATCTTGTATATGGCTGAATATTGTGAAGAGTGTGATCCTGTATATGGCTGAATGTTGTGAAGAGTGTTAGCAGAATTAGTCATATGATTAGATGCACCAAAATCAACAAGCCAAGATTTTAATAGTAGGAAACTGTTACCTTGAAGCCCCAAGGTTGAAAAAACAGAAATAATCATCCGCTAGACCATTTCAGGAGTAAGGAAAGATGAATCATCACCAGCAACAAGAGATGAAGAACCAACTGTAGCTTGATAGGCATTAGCCTGATGATTTTAAGGATGGATAGGTTAGTCTCTAATAATATGTCCTGGCTTCTTGCAGACAATACTTCTTCACACAGTGGGTAGCAACATGTCCATATTCCTCGCAACTATAACATTGAACTTTTTGCATGTCTTTACCTTTCCATTTCACTTGAGCAGCATAGACATCAATATTAGTTGGTAATTTGTCTTGCTGGAAGGTAGCCTGTGTAACAAGACGTTGCTTTTCGTGAAGTAACTCCCCAAAGCACATATCTAAAGAAAGAGAGGGATCACGATTCATCAAATTAGACCGAGCAGCCTCGAACTCGGGTCGCAATTTCATCAAAAACTAATCTCTCTTACTCTGCTCATGAACCTCCTAAGCTGCAGCGAGAGAACCATCAGGTGCCTTTGCATAAATTATATCAACGAATTCTGCCTATAAGATTTGAAATCCAATAAAATACTCCAGAATGGAGAGATCTCCTTGAGTATAATTTGCAATTTCATACTCCAATTGAAATCGTCAGGTTGTGTTGTTCTGATTATAGACTTAAGATATTCTCACATACTCTTAGCAGTCTTATACGGCCTAAGATTTAGAACAATCAGAGGGTCAGTAGAGGCTAACATCATCCAGGTCATGATTTTGGCATCTTTGATCTTCCACTGAGCCAACTTCGAATCCTCAATAGGAGTCGGATCACTTCAATCTATGTGGCCCCATAGCTCTTTCCCCATAACAAATAAACAAAATTGGAATTCTCAGGTAGAATAATTCGTACTCGTGAATTTCACCCCAAAGGACTTTGAATTACTAGTGGTCATGATATCAAAAAATAACAAGTCCAAAGTCTAGTAATTAAACAGCAAGTTAGCAAGCCCAAATCACCAAAACAACAACAAATCACCATAATAAAATTAAATTCAGACCTAGTAGTTAACAACCCGAAAAAGCTCCAACCATTTCGACACCAAATACCGACGACAACACCTTCTAAGATTCCATCGACAACTAAAAGAGGCTACAAAATTTGTCGACAGCCAAAAGAGATCAATAGAATGACCCCAAACCACCCTCCTAGCGAACACTCAACAATTCTAACCCTCTTGACAATAACTACAGAATGAGACAGCCTTAATTTGAATGTTTAGGCTCTGATACCATGACATAAACATTGGGTTTTGTCTGAATGTCTCTCAATAGATAGTTCCTTCCATTATATAGAACCAAATAGCATGATGCATCCCTAATTACAAGGCTGATTTCCAGCTCCAACTTAGCTAAATATGGAAACCATATATATGACTATATAAGTAGCATACAATTAGAATCCTATCATTAATATGGCCTTAAACAATGCTAGCTCATATCTGACTGACAAAATGTGCTTGGACAAGAGCTAGGATGGGTGATCTTCTGGGAAGTCCTTCTCTTGTATCCCTCTTTCTAGAAGGGAAAGAAATCAGCTTAGGGGTGGTTTACGAAGCACTTATGTTTTTCTTTAATCTTTCATCCCAAATTCATGGCTGAAAGTTTCATATTTTGATGTTATTGGGCTTGCTAAGGTGTGATGGTCTTCAGGTTCGCATTCAAACTTATGCTATCTTTTTGGTGCACACTTAGTAGTGTAATCTAAACTCGTTGTAAATTATCTCTTATTCCACAGACACTTGAAAACCCTGCTGGCCCTTGGATGGAGGATTCGTTTGACTCAGCATCTACTAAAGAACTACTTGAGAAACAATACGTTTTACAAGGTAATCTACTGGTATCAGTTCCTTGTTGTTGGCCTCTTATTTGAATGCAGAAGTGTGCTGAGCTTGTGTGCTCAGAACACATTGGAGAATAAGTTAAATGCTTGTATAATTAGCTATCTGTAACATTTTGTTTATGTTAGTTACATGCTGCAATTTTCTCACTTAAACAAGTTCTTCAAAATGGTTTTCCATTCTTGAAGCTCTATATCTATTTCTCGTGTTCTGTTTGTTGCATCTAATATGGTTATAATTCATGTCAAATATATTTCTTGTAGGTCTTCAACATGTCTAGAAAAAATATTGATGCAGATCAGAGAATAACTCATGATCTGGAAAAGTTAACAACGGACTTGTCTGGACTGGTAACTGGAATGGTAAAGCCATCAGTAGATATCCTGTGGTGAGTACTTGTGTGAACTTTAGTCCTTGTTTGGTTTATTTTTAGTTTCTCCTTTCCATAAACTCTTGAACACCCCCTCTCCCTCTCTAAAATAATAATTCCATTGCTCAATTTGTAAGGTTCACCTGGAGAATGAAGCTCTTAACAGGTCAGAGGGGAGTTGCCATATTGTATACTTATATGTTGCTTGGTTTGGGTTTTTTGAGGGCTGTTACTCCTGATTTTGGTGATCTTGCAAGTCAAGAGCAACAATTCGAAGGAACCTTTAGGTAATCTCAGATCTAGTTTCTGCTTTGCACATTTGATTTTGTTGTTTGTTTTTTTTACATGTCCATCCTCTCCTAAAAGGAAAAAAAAAAGCGTACTGGAATATGGATGATAATAAGGACAATTATGATTGGTGCTGCATTTTTTTGTGAGTCCTTACGTTGTCAATGAAACTTTTAGGTTCATGCATGAGAGACTGCGCACGCATGCTGAGTCTGTTGCTTTCTTTGGTGGTGGCAAACGAGAGAAAGATGTAAGCTGCTTGTATTTTGCTAGTGTACCATTTCATATGTTTAAATGCCAATTGGTGCTTTAGCTGATATTGCTAAATGTTTTGGGCTTTGGTATTTTTTGATATGTACGATGCACTATAAATTGAGAGTGGTTCAAGTCATCAATGTCTATGACTATAGATAGAATAACGACACCTTTTATTTTGGATTCAATTCGCAAAGGGGAATTAATCCTTGTTTTCTGGTAAATTCCGCCTCATGATTTTGGAGGCATGGTTGATCCAAGACAGATGAATATTATTCAAACTATTTAGTATGGATGTTTATCTTTTGCTTAGCTGCTTCTTGAATCATTGTCATGGGACAAATAAAATGTGCACATTATTCTAGTGGGAATAAGTACGGGAAGGTTAGTTTTTATGAAGTAAAAGACCAAAAAGTTCTAGTATATTTTTTAAAGACCAATAAGTTTACCTTTATAATTGCTTTTCCAATGAAGTTTATATTTTATTATTCTAACTATAAAATCCTTTTTATATATTTGTAAAAAAACTCATTCAAGTGGTTTTTCTTTTCTTTTCTTTGTTTGGCCCAAGAAACTATTATGAGATTTTTTTTGAAGTTTTTAATTATAAACTAGTTTAAGAACTGTAACGTAAGTTTTGTTATATCGAATCATTATTGCAGATCTTGGTGAACATATTTGTAATTTTTTTTTTTTGAAAAGATGAAAATGTCGATGATCATTAGTATAAGGAGGTGCCCTAAACCTTTTATATTTTAAAAGAATCATAGCAAGAATAAAATTATATGACCATCACATCATAATACATGAGGCTTTAATCACATTATATTTGTAAATATCATAGCATAGCTACTATATTTTAAACAATTATTTTTAGCTGAAAATACTTTACTAGCAAAAAATTACATGCCATGTCATAAAGATTTCTAGAAATGTCAAACAACTAGTTTTTAAAAGTATTGTAGGGTGTTATAGGAAATAAAAGTACACTCATTTGGGAAAAAAGCTTGAAAGTGGAACTTTTTAGGTCTTGGAAAAAAATGATCGGATGTGCTTGTCATTTTTTCTCTCTCAAAAGTGAACTTGCTTGGACTTTTCCTAGTTTATTTGCTGATGCCTGTTAATATAGCAGTGTCCCTGATATCGTTTTTGACACATGGCAACATTACAAAGTCTGATCAACATATTATTGATTGTAATCCTGCTTGTGTTAAGTGTCCACTAGTTTCTTGAAATCTACTTTTACAAGGTGATTTTTTTATGGAAAATAGACTTAAATTTGCAGTTACTGAAATTTGAGTGGCTAGTTGGTGTCAGAACCTTTTCAGTCTCCCTTTTCTTTTTTTATTTCTTAATAGATATTGTCAAAATTTTGTAAGTTGTAGGACCGATTCACTGCTATGGGTGTCGGGTCAATTGAGGGGTGAAGAAGAGAGAGAGTATTGAATTAACTATTTTTATTTGGAAGGATTGTGATAGAGCAACATTGAGGGGGGAAGAGAAATCCTTTCTCTTCAGTTGATTATTGGAGTAGCAATATATACTTTTGGCATACGGGCAATTCTTTTAAAAAACTTAATCTTTGTATTTGGGTGGTATCACCTCAGTTTCTTTTTCTTAGAAAACTAGTTGGATCAAATGGAAATTGATACTCGTGTATGATCTTTTAAATACAAGGAAAACTTAAAAAAAATAAATTGATCAAGCATGCATCACACGTGGTATGTGTCTAACACCCTTACCCTGTCTTTTTTTCCTCGTAAAGATGAAGGGTGATAAAAATGTTGAAGCTTCGAAACTCTTCATGGAGGTAGCTGCTAATTTACCATTTGTATTATGCATGTTAAAATGGTGCCATTGGTCTCTGTTCCTTATCTTTTGATCTAGAGAAGTTGATTTTTTATTGTAAATTTGTCTTCTTGTCTTTCAAATACATTGCATTTTTTTATTGCATAGCTTTTTTTGTTGCAATGCAGTGTGGCATGTCCTTCACTCGTTATATTTTTTTTGTCCGAATTCAATTGCAGATGATTGAGTCAAGATTCAGGGAACTCCTTGACCATTCCATGTTACTTTTGAAAAAGAAATGGTCATATGGCATACTAGATGATTTTGTGACGAAGCAACTCCCAAATAATGTAACTTGGGGTTTGAGCTTGTTGTACGCCGTGGAAAACAATGGAGACCGAGCGATGTCCTCAACTCAAGGTGAGATTAGTATGATACTTAAGTTGCATCATCTCTCTCATTCTCTCATATTGGTTATTTTTTTCAGGTGACCTGGCACATGCGCTGCGGTACTTAGCATCTGTTGTCTCTCAAAGCTTTTTAGCCTTTGGAGACATCCTTGAATTGCATAAGAAGTTTGCTGAGCTTTCTGGCAGTATAAATAGAATTTTTGAACTTGAAGAGCTTCTGGATTCTGCACAGTCTGGTACATGTCTTTTTGTAACTATCTATACTACTATTTCCTGTGCCTTTGGGTTGGGGGGGGGTAAAAATGGTTGCTTTTTAACAGAAGAACAGGCTTATGTAAGCACACTCTACAAGTGTCGCTATGGCAGCCACACTACAAGTGTTGCAATGGCAGCCATCAATATTTGCTAGCTTATCTTTCTTCAGGAATTTTAGTACTGTGCTTCAAGTTTTGGACATCTGCCCTATATCTCTGAGATGTATAGTTTTGTGCTTATCAAGTGATATTCTAGTGAATGATACATTCCAATCTAGAAGGATCTTCCTTGCCAGAGTCTGCGCATATACGTTCCTATCTATATGGTGGTCAATAAATAGTAATTTCTGTTAGAATTATTGTTGGTTATAATTGCCGGCAGCAATTGCCAATGGTAGTAAGCTAGAAGCCTAAATCTTGAGGAGAGGAACAAACCTGTTTGAGATAATTTATTCTTCAATGCAATCCCACAGAGAGTTCAGCAAATCAAAGCTCTGTGGAGTGTTTTCAAAGCAGAAATCTGGATACTGTATGATTGAGCTAGGATTTGTTTGTAAAATGTAATGTCTCATTGGACAGCATTTGGATCGATCTCTCTTTTTTGTTTGGGAGTTCTTCCAATATGCTGGTTCTTGTTATACTAAGCCTCTCTCTCTAGATTCTGTAAATAACTATTACTAGTGCTGAGAGTCCATTACTGTTAGTTTATTGTTTGGTTCTATTTCCTAGAAGTTCTACATTTACTCTAATAAAGTTTCCTTATAAAGATTTTGCATGTCCAGGGGATTCTTTGAATGGTAAATTATCTCCATCTAAGAACAGTGAACGTTACTCAAAAGATGCCATTTCCTTTATGGAGGTTGATATCATTACTCCAGCGCAGAAATTGTTGGCGAGGCAGTTGACATTTGACATAGGGCAAGGAAAAAGCTTGCTTCTCACTGGTTAGTGAAGTGATTTCTTATGCATCTTGTTATCCTGTTATATTATCAAACAGGCTATTGTTATTTCAGTGTTACACCTGATATTCATGTCAAACTATTAAGGTCCGAATGGGAGTGGGAAAAGTTCTGTTTTCAGAGTCCTCAGAGGTCTTTGGCCCACTGTGAGTGGAAGACTCGCTAAACCATCACAACATATTAGTAAAGAGACCGGATCAGGTTGTGGTATCTTCTATGTTCCTCAACGACCATATACATGCTTGGGAACACTGAGAGATCAAATCATATATCCTCTCTCTCATGATGAAGCAGAAGTCATGACTCTAAAGTTGTCTGAAAAAGGTAGCATACTTGCACAAATTGAATTTCCTGGTTTCAATTTCTAGTTTCTATTTTCATATCTCCTGTATAAAGTTGAATATACTGCATTGCATCTGTTCTCCAATCCATTGATTCCATTTCATGGATGACTAGTAGATGTTATAGCATTATGTAGGAGTATACGCGGGTACACTTTGTTTGTCTTGGTTTTAACTATCCAATATTAGTGAAAGGTTTAAGCAAATTTTATTAATATTCCCAAAGAAGGGGGAAAAAAACACAGCAATATCAACTTTTGGCAGTTTACTAGAAATAGTTAAAAGAAAGGCCTTTTTATTAAAAATGTAAGATTTTTTTTTGGGCTGTCTTTTTTTCTATTTTGGTTGTTCCTGGCTAATCCTGAAAACATGCATCAGAGTAAACTTAAGCAAAGTATGACATCTTACTTGTTCCAGACTGGTGGTTTTTTGACACGTTGATAAATTTGCTTAAAAGATTGAGAGGGAATACATCTTTAAGCTATCCTGAATTTGAAGACATAATCATGCATAGGAAATAAAGCTATTATTTGGTCCTTGCACCAAAAAATTATGTGTAGAATTTTGGAGATATTGATATATAGCTCTTTGTTTCTCTATGTACTCTTCTGAGGACATCTAGACTGTGATGAAAGTTGAATGGAAGGATTTAGGTTTTCTACTGGTGTTTTTAATAGATTTACTGCCGAAAGAGTTCTGACTCCATTCATGGTCCATGGTAAAAAATTAACAGTCATTTCAATTTTCTAGAGTTTTGACGTTGTTAATCAATTGTTTTCCCTGGGGATTATAATTGGGCAAAATTTCAGGTATGCAATCCACTGAAATGACAAATATTCTGGATACACGTTTGAAAAATATTCTGGAGAATGTTCGGCTAAATTATCTCTTGGAGAGAGAAGGCGGCTGGGATGCCAATATGAATTGGGAAGACACCCTCTCTCTTGGAGAACAGCAGAGATTAGGCATGGTGAGGAAGTTAATCAAGTAGTTCAAATTTAATTTGTTTGAATAAGATTTCACAAGATTTTTCTCTTGGATCTTCAACTGTTCAAATTTTTTTTTTCCTAGGCTCGTCTATTCTTTCACAAGCCCAAATTTGCCATCCTTGATGAGTGCACAAAGTATGTCATCAAACTTTACATTTGTTAACCTTTAAAAAAATATTACCAGTTACCTCATAATATCTTCTTTTTTTTTTTTGTCTTTTGGTGGCAGTGCAACAAGTGTTGATGTTGAGGAACAGCTTTATAGACTTGCTAAGGATATGGGCATCACATTTGTTACATCCTCTCAAGTAAGTGGCTCTTTGATAATTGATTGTAATTATTTACTGTATAATTGATCTGCTCGAGAGCAGTTTCTTTCTTCTATTTTTTCTTTTGCAAATTATCAGTTGCACCCAATCAGGGTCGAATATCTTGTTTAATCGGACGACCATAGTATCCTTCAATATGACCTGTCTCAGTCGCAAAAAGAGGCTACCGTCACTGTATTGTTTTAGAACTAGATTTTACTGTTTTTCCTTCACTGATTATTCTCTCGTATATCACAGCGTCCTGCTCTAATACCATTCCATTCCCTGGAATTACGGCTTATTGATGGTGAGGGCCAGTGGGAGCTTCGTGCAATTAAGCAATGAGTTGACACTAGCATCTGACATTAAGTATCTGGAGCATGCAAGACTTCTCAGATCTCATAAATGGTGTGGAGGAAGAAAGTCATTAGGCCATTCAGCGGAGTTAATTATTTGTCATGTATCTCAAGTCGTGATCATTTTTACACAAAATTATGAATCCCGCAAAGAGGAGATGCCATGGAGATTTGTTTCTCTTAATCATATACAACAACTGTATTTTTTTTTCCGCAGAAAGCAACAGGAGCGGCCTGAAAGAGAAGCCAAGCACAAAAGGTTATTACAGAAACTGCTAGAAATCAAGTCTGAAATCATGTAGTAGAATAGAGAAATCTTTATGTACAGGCTGACTTTTTTTTTTTTTTACCAAGTTATTTTTTTCGGGCTATGATTTGAAAATTCGTAGCCCGCTTATGCTGTAAGAATTGAATGCATAAATTATTGAAGCTGGCCCCATGAATAAAATCGCAGGAAAAGAATATACCCTCCTCCTGTCGTCCCTAAATTTTCTTCGCAGTTCCTCACTTCTACTATAAGGCAAGGGGTGTTTGAAAAATTAAAAATTTCGAATTAATTTTTTCAGTATATTTTAAGCGTGCACTAATATTAAAAAAAATTTAAAAAATTATTATTTTAAAAATTTAATTGCCATGGAGAGGGAGAAAGGTGTTATTGTTCTCCGACAAGATTTGTTGACATTGTCAGAGTGGTTATTTTGACATCTGGACCAGACGACAAAGGCCATTTCCCCTCATCAGATCAGATAACAGGGAGGATCTTTTACTCCCCACGATTTGCAGAGAAACAGAAGGGAGTACAATTTAGCGAGTAATGTTGACAAGTAGCCAAAACTATCATATTCATACTTGCTTATCTATGTGATAAAATAATAATCACGAGGATCATTAGGCACTAAGCGTGTGGTAGTCTAGAGTTATTATCAGCCACGGAATTACTGAGCCGATAAACATCACATGGGGATTCTTTCTTCTTTTTTGATCGGGTTGGCAATAAATAAGCTCAAGGCATGGTCGTGATGCTAAGGTGTTAATCACAAAGGAATCTTGTTCGTCACTGAATCGAGCGTTGTTTAATGTTATTTAGACAGGGTAAAGAGAAGAATTCAGGGTTCTTGACAGTAATGGAGATAAAGTGGGTATCCTCTGAGGATCTCCAAGAGATGCAATCTTTTTCAGTGGACCTCCTGAGTTGTAAAGTGGCATCACTTTGCTGTCTGCTTATCTGATTGGCTTGATAGAAGATTTTGTTCATAGGTTCAAGATCGCTAACAAGTGTCAAGAAAGCAATTCTCTTGATAGGTATTTGTCTCAACGGTCCAAAATCCACCCCCTAGTTAAAACGACACTGTTGTTGATGTGTTGATAAATCTTGATAATTCCTTTTTTGTGCATTGTTTGCTTAATTTTGCATTTAAAGATAACTCGTAAATGTCAATGTAATCCAAGAGAAGAAGAAGAAGCTTGTGATTTGATGATTTAAAATGTTGTGCTAAATTCCTCGTAGTATTATTTTTCAGTTTGTTGCAGGACCGTTTTGCAGAATTGTTTTTTCATAGCTGAAAATGAACACTTATGTGCGGTAGAAGGATAAAATACGTTGTAATCCAAGAAAGAAAAGAGGATAAGAAAACATTATAATAATAAAAAGATTTTCACTATACACATAATTTTTGTAATTATATTTTTGCTTTTCCTAAAAGACCCAGAGAGTATTTTAATCTTTTTACACGGATCATTAGTTATTAAAGAATTAATTAAAAATATAAATTTTTTTTAATTTTTTAGCACAGTAAAATGATTTATTTATTTTCCAAATTTCTAAAACTGGTTAAAAGAAATATATAGGGATATAACTATTTTTTTATTTTTTTAGCACAGTAAAATGATCTATTTATCCTTGAAGTTAGAATTTTTAAAACTAGCTAAGTGGGATATTTTTATCTTTTATTTTTTTAAAAATACAAACCTTTGGAATAAAAAAAATCTAAACCATGCGTATATGAAACTTTTTATGATTACCAGATTCATAAAGGGTATTTTGATTTTTTAACAATGATTAAATATTAATTAAATTGAAAAAACTGTTGGCGTGAGCAATGCACACTCTTATGAGTGGGAGGTGCTCGTGCATGCAAGGTGCCCGAGTACTTTAGAAAGCGCGTGTGGCTCCTTCTAAGGGCATAAGATGCCCTTTTGTAGTGGCACTGGAAGTGCGATCATGTTCTCTTTCTATTGGTGGAGCGCATGCCGGCAGCAACAAGACAATTTCTCACCTTTTTTCTGTATCTTCTTCACTAGAGATTACTGGATGATTTTATTTGTTGTTGTTATTTTAACTTTCGTTATTATTTTTCTGATTTATAATTTTTATTCTTGGCCCTCGTATAGAATTTTTAATTATTTTAAATTAATCCTTCAATTTTAACTTATCACATATTATATTTTTTAATTTATCATCTAGAACCACCAGGAATCAAAATTCTTCAATTGAAATGGAAATTCGGATTTGAATTCAGGGAGGGTGTTTGCGGCCTAAGAAGTTTAGATACGACAAACTTAGATTTGAATAGCAATACTTTAATTCTAAACAAAAAAGAAGGATCAAAACGATTCCCATGCGAATCATACAGAATCTTGAACCCCCCAAGGTTTCTCCATTCTGATGCATCGCAAAAACTGCGTCCTGTCGACACCCAATACTGTTGGCAACATGAAAGAGTAAAATTAAGATATCCAGCACAAAAAGCTTATTTTAGTCAAATAAAATCTCCCCCACTATCTCATTTGATTCCCTCTTTATTTCATGGTTTTATTAAATTTCCCTTGCATTGCTACTAAGATTTTGTGGGTGATTTTCTCCACAACTTGCATTTTTATTTTTTATTTTTTTGTAGATAGAAGCAGCTTCCCACCAATATCCTTGGCCTTGCATGCATCTATATATACAACTGCATAATCCATAGCTTGTCTTCACCAAACAAACCAAGAGCTTCTCTCCTCAAGAAAACCAGTCTTTCTATCTCTCTCTCTCTACACGGGCGCTAGCTGCTACTCAAGGTCTCATCATGACTTGTCTTAGCTGTGAAATAGAAATTCTGCAGGCAAAGAACGTGGAATTCAAGTCCCATGGGAGCCTTTTTGTTAGATACTATCTCTCTACAGGAAACAGCAAAAGAATCCAACTGAACAGCCGAGAAATCTCCGCAAGGGCCAACCTCTTTTGGAACGAGTCCTTCTCATTGGAGTGTTCAGGCACTGAAGACTCCATCAACAACCTCAAGCAACAAACTGTAGTTTTCGAGCTCAGATGGAGAAGCACAAATCCAATCCTTGGTAAAATAGGAGGGTCACAACTCCTAGGCAGAGCTGAGGTTCCATGGAAAACAGTTGTCGAGTCACCAAAGCTAGAAATGGAAAGGTGGGTTACGATGATCCCAAAGAAGGGCAGTGTTCCTGATGATGTCAAGCCTCCTGCAGTGCAAATAGCCATGAGAGTTAGAGTTCCAGCAATGGCAGAGATGGAGGTGAAGAAAAAGAGAAATGGGAGGTTGAAGAGGTTGGATGAATGTGGTTGTTGCAAGGATAGTGGGTGCAGATGCGAAGATTATGATATTTTTGTCCTAGTGGCTGCTCTGGAAGCACTATAAACACCGAGGGTTGGCGAATGAAGTACCCACTTGCTACTTTGATCTGAAGATTTCTTTTTGACGTGTGGAAATTTTGTAAAGGTAGTCAACTAGTCATGAGTGTGTATATGCACGATCAAGATTGAAATTAATTTATTGGACTCCTCAAAACAAGGGTTTGTTTTCCAAAGCACTTCCACGAGCCAAGCAATTTACAACTCCTTTAATCTTCAACTCGAATTCAATTAAAAAATAACTTAAATATTATGCAATTTAATACCCGTCAAAACTAATTTCTTAAGCAATATTTATACCCGTCAGAACATGAAGCGATACGTTGAGAAAAAAAATAAAAAATAAAATTCCATCAACGAACATCATCTGATCTGGAAATGTCCTGAAAAGAACATTATTCTTTGCATCCACTCAATGAACCAACTGATGAAATTATCATTGCATACCTTTGTAGTCTTGTGTTGGATCTTTTTGTTTTTTTT
>Ga0325411_1001613_pt1 | contig 25202 bp, 14 predicted proteins | sample PopdelMetagenome_13_FD_206181 | JGI IMG/M metagenome (GOLD analysis project Ga0325411, IMG submission 206181) | Populus deltoides microbial communities from Bellville, Georgia, United States - Xylem-PdIQD-R4 | ecosystem: Host-associated > Plants > Phyllosphere > Stem > Wood/Secondary xylem... | reverse complement strand
GTTTAAAATGTGTTAGTTGATATTGATGTCAGGCGGTGGGCTAAAATAAGGTTCGGGGAGGTCATATTCCTTCGTAGGATGGTAGTTTGCCTCTCTTGAGTAGGTGTTGTCTCAGTCCTGAGTTTTATATAAAACGGTGGGTTAACCCAAGGTATGTATATATTAAAAAACAATTTCATATTATTTATTTTTTAAAAAATTGAAATAACAATTGTTCTTTTAACTTGAAACAATATCATTTAAGAAAAATAAAAATAAAATATTCAAATCCCACTTGGATTTAACAGTTGTTTAGATTTCCCTAAATTAATTACATGACATGATCGGTCAAAAGATTAACCCACTAATTCTCAAACAGTGGTTTAGCACGTTGGCAAGGCAATATCAACAATAATTCATTTCCCAAGTCAAGAAAGCATTTATAAATATCACAGCTAGCGACAGTACCTAGTCAATTTCCGATTACCACCACCACCTTCTAGTTCAGCCCTGCTTTTAAATTGTCAACACGATCAATCTTTGAATATCTTTTGTCAACTCTTACTCCATTTTCATCCCGTTTTGAATCTTTATATTTCTTATATGTATGATATTTCTCTATCACTTCTCTTCACAGCTTATTTTTTCATGTTATCAAGTGTAATTGGGTTTTAGAGATTTTAATTTCAAGATTGGTGGCTTAGAACAACTTCGTTATCATATTATATTTGATAATTGTATTTGGAATACGTTTCAAAGAGACTAATTAAGTTTACTTCATTCTCGATTTGGAACACATGCATGACGTCAACCTTGGAATGTATTCTCCATGAATCAAAATTTCAATGGGCTCGCTCTCAAGGGAATTACAATGGATGCTTGACAAGAACACTCGTTACCTCTCTCACGTTCCAGCAGAATAGCGGCAGCAAGGTCACGAGCAGAAGGCAATCCGTCACCATTATTAACAGTCTTTAATGTTAATTAGAAGTAAATGTTAAGGGCTTGAGATTAATTAGAGGATTTTATTTCTCGTCACCAATATTACTTATAATTAACAATGTCAAAACAATCCTTCTTTTAGTGAATTTTGTTGCCGGTGGAAGCTCAGTTAATTTGTATAGTTTGGCATATTTCCTGTAATTTGTCAAGTAAAAAGTGACATGTAAAATGAGAGTGCTTGATTTTTGCATAACGTTTAATTACACAGAACAGATTGCTTGAACAAGACAGGCACTTAAACAGGTTTCGTGCCCTTTCAGGGACGCTTCTGACTAGTAGCTAGGTAGGACTCATGCTAATGCAAATAAGCAAGTTACAATATTTGAACTCTATTAATCCTCATGTCACATACTCACTTCGAAGTCGTCTGGACCCCGTAGGGCAAGCTGGAACTTCTAGGAGGGTAGCTGTCCATGCCTTCGAGAAAATTGGCCTTAGTTCGATTCAATACAGCTACAACATTGCTGATGCCCATTCTCTCTCTTGGAAACTTTTCTGAACAAAACACTCCTACCTTGCTAATTGATATCAAACACTCCAGGATTTGATGAGCGTCTTTTCCCTGATCAACTTCTATCACAAGTTTCGGATCCGCAACATCAACTACCCGGTCAGGTAATGCCATTTTAACATAATTGTGAAGTTCTATTCCATCTTTAAACATGCTATCTGTAGGTCTCTTTCCAGTAATCATCTCCAGCAGTAGGATGCCATAGCTGTACACATCCCCCAAAGTTGACACCTCGCTTCCGATGCCATACTCTGCAGTCCATTTGTTCGCATGGTTAATTAATCAGGGTTGTTCATGACCTTTCAGATGAATGTCAAGAGAAAAATTGTAAATAATGGAATACATATCCTTCTAGTGCTGTGTGTTACCTGGAGCTGCGTAGCCAACGGTGCCTTTTAATCCAACAGAGCTTGTCTGACAGGATGCTTCAGAAAGGAACTTTAACAATCCAAAGTCCCCAACATGAGCGGTCATATCTCCATCGAGAAGAACATTACTAGGCTTAAGATCACAATGAGCAATAGGCGTTTTGCAATGGTTGTGCAAATAGTCGAGCGCATTAGCCACATCAATTGCAATGTTTAACCTCTGAATGAGATTGAGATTTCTTGGCTCATGCACTTCCTGATACAATGTTGGGTTTGGATGCAACCATTCTTCTAGACTTCCATTGATCATGAACTCATAAACAAGAGCTTTGAAATCTTTACCTTGAACGTCAACGCCAGCATATGCACATAATACTTTGACAAGATTTCGGTGCCTGATGTTTGTCAAGGCTGCACATTCTCTCATGAAGCTTTTGGAAGCTCCTTCGCGTAGCAAGTTGAATACTTTCACAGCAACAATCACTCCATCAGAGGCTAGTACTCCTTTATACACAGACCCAAAACTACCAGCACCAATTAAATTTTCAGAAGAGAATCCATTAGTTGCTTGACGGAGGTCTTTGTAGGCTACTCCTTGGAATGGGATTTCACGTGCCAAATCATTTTTTGTTTTTCTCAATGATTTTTTCAAGCAGCAAAAATATAAAAAAGATGTGATGAAGATTAATCCAATAAAGCCACAAGGAATTACGACTATCAATGCCAGCTTGGTGGAAGATTTTGGCTTTGTTGACTTGGATCTGCATTTGGGCAGATTCAACTGAAGAATTCCTCCACAAAGATTCTTGTTCCCTGAAATTGAAATCGCACTTGTGTTCTCAAAAACACCGTTCATGGGCACCTCACCTTCAAGGTCATTAAATGACAGGTCCAAACTCTGCAACTTCAGATCTCCCAAAAACTTGGGAATTTGGCCAGACAAGTTGTTGTGAGAGAGATTAAGATCTTGAAGTGCCCTCAAAGATCTCAAAGACTCAGAAATGGGGCCTTGTAAGAAGTTTCCATCCAAATACAAATGTTCCAAACTCTCGCAACTGCCAAGACTCGCGGGAATTTCCCCTGATAGCCTGTTTTTGGAGATGTCCATGTATCCAAGAGTCACTAACTTGCCCACTTCAAAGGGAAGGGAACCAGTCAACTGATTTTCAGACAGGACCAAATACATTGACAAGGATGAAATGCTAAGGACCTCTTTTGGTATGGGACCACTAAGATTGTTTTGGGAGAGAGCCAAGACCAACAAGTTCTGGCAGTTTCCAAGGCTTGGAGGGATGCTTCCCTGTAGATTGTTTTGATCAAAATTAATTTGCATCAACGAGGTGATGTTCCCTAAAGAAGAAGGGATGCTCCCTGATAATTTGTTTTCATTAAGAAAGAAATCAGCTAAATTTTGTAATTTACCAATAGAACTTGGTATACTGCCAGTCAAGTGATTTGCCTCTAAACCCAAAGTATCCAAGCTTACGAGATTTCCAATGCCATCGGGAATGCTTCCTCGGATTTGATTGCTTCCGAATGTCATCTGCTTGAGCTTTGTTGAGAAGTTGCTAATTATATCAGGCAGCACCCCTCCAAAATTGTTCTCATTTATAGCCAAAGCTTCCAACTTGCTGCTGTTTGAGAGGGTGTAGAGAAAGGACAAATCATCATCCTCACCATTTCCAAGCCCAGTTGCTTGCATTGAAAGAACCCTTAGGTTGGGCATGCTTGCTAAAGTGGGAACTTTTCCGGTGAATTCATTGTATGAAAGATAAATACCAGTAAATTTTGTGGCATTCATGAGCGTTGCTGGAATTAGCCCGCTTAATCGATTGTCGTGAATGCCAAGATATTGGAGATTTGGAAGAGTTAGGCCCATATTTGGAGGAAGTGTACCATGAAATTGGTTATGAGCCAAAGATAAATGAAGGAGAGAGGAAATATTGTATAGGGAGAGAGGGATTGTACCACTCAGATTATTTGAGCCAAGTGAAAAGAAGCTTAATGTTTTCAGTTTCCCAATACTACTGGGAATACCCCCTTGTAAATTATTAAGTGTTCCATCAATTTCAATGATAGATGAAAGATTTTCGAAGGAGGGGGGTATCTTGCCACCTAGATTGTTTTTTCTAAAACTAAATACCTGCAGCTTTGATAACGATCCAAGTCCTGCAGGAAGGTTGCCAGTAAGATTGTTTCCCTCTAAATTAAGGCTCAGGAGGTTCGAGCAATGAGAAATGTTAGCCGGGATTTCACCGGTGAACGAGTTGTTCCCGAGAATCAGTGTCTGTAGCCTAACCAAACGATCTATTTCTTGGGGGATAGTATTGGTGAAACTGTTGTTTTCCAATCTTAGCAGCCTAAGAAAACTCAAGTTCCCAATGTGGGGAGATAGGCTGCCCACCAGTTGGCTGGAGTGGAGGTCAAGCTCTACCACTCTTTGATGCCGTCTTCCACATGTTACTCCTGACCACTGGCAGAAGGGCAAGGATTCATTCCACGAGCTTAGTTTTTCAGGGGGGTCTGAGATTTGAGCCTTAAAAGCTAGTAGCGAGAGCTTGTCTATCTCGCTTTCTCCTCTAGCTAATGAGATGGAGAAAGAGTGGTGAATTACTTGCAAGAAAAGAAACCACAAAATGCATGAACTCATGCTTGAAAGCTTCAGTTTCAATGGGGTCCTAGAGATTTAAGTTGAGATGAAAGGGCTTGTTGTGATGCTCTGTGGATGAAACAACATTATATGAAAGGAACGGACAGGATCCTTGAGATGCATTCAGACTCTACTTCGGATTCATCAACAAACACTTGACCCCACGTTGGCTTTAAGTCAAGTTAGCTAAGGTTTAATTAGTTCGAGAAAATTAATGTTAATGACTTTCCATTTTCATAACCACTTGAAGACGTTTTCGAACGTCAGCCATGACATCGAACAGGGTCCAAATTTCAAAGTCGATAAGATGGTTCCTCCCATTGATTTTTTTTCATGGAGACTATTCTTTTCTTACCGTGGAAAGTAAAGCCTTTGACCGTGCTGTCGTAATTGCGTCTGTTCTTTTCTCATCGTGGAAAGTAAAGCCTTTGACCGTGCGGTCGTAATTGCATCCTTATGGGGGTTGTTGGCTGTGCTTTTTGACATTTATTTTTCACAGCGTATCTTAAGAATTTAGTTTGTCTAGTGATTTATTTTCGGCAGTTTCCAACATTCCTTTTCCTTTTGGTTTGATAGTTTTTTGGATTTGGCTGATTGTGTTTGGAATCCCATTTATTGTTCTTTTGCTCTAGTTTTGTTGGCTACCTTGCAATTATAAAAAGATCTTGCTCAACCTACTACCCTCACTTTGCCCCCCTTTTCTTGGTTTTATCTAGGATCTGGGTTTTTCATTTAAGGGGAAAAGAAGAACTTGTGGTTGTTTCTCCTTTTAGATTAAAGTAGATCAACTTTTCGATTTACTCGTTCAAAACTCTTTCTATGGCTTATTTGTTTATGTATTTTTCAATTTATTTCACCAAGTGTAGATATCATGTTTCTTTTCTTTTCATAATTAAAAGAAGTTTATAGCACTAGAAAACACGTCTATAATTCTATTACCTTTTTCCCCTTACACTAGAAATTAATTTAGAATCCTATCATTATGTACTGTGGGTGCATTTGGAAGAAAACACTGTTGATAATTGATATGCTTACCCTTTTGGAAGTATATAATGGAAATAATAACTAATATGTATATTTTCTTTCCAAATATTATTATCTTAGCCAATAGAAATTTTTCAAGTAAACGATCTCATCTTGCAAGCGCTGAAAACATTTTAAATTTCCAAGGATCAAATCACTCACCAACCTCTTAGAGATTAGAATATTTAGGCCGGCATTGACTTTATGTGATGGAGAAAATATTGTTCATGGAGACTCTGCGGTCTTGAATACTTGATGTACAGTATCTGCCTATCTGGCCTCTTAATCTGTGTGCTTCCTGTTCAAAAACACATCCTCATCATGTCAAGAGCACTACCACGATGCTCGTGAAAGAGAATACTTAGTGAACTATTTACAGTCAAATTAACAATCTTGAGAGATACAAGGAAATAATTCACTTCTTGTTTCAGATAACATATTCTTTGATGACAACGAAGAGAAGAGCACCAAGCCCAGGAATTCAAGGCACAACCTTACCAAGCACAGTAATGATTAAGATTTTGAGTTTTCTTTGAATCCATTAATTTTGTTTGTGTTTTCTTTTTGTTCCTATGGGAATGTAAATGATCATCACTTCATGTTTCAGCAGAATTCAAGCCCAGAAAATAAGTTCGTTTTTATCCACTGGTTGCAATGATATATAATAACAATTAATTAACAAGCTTAAATTCCCTCTTCAGTCTCCTAGCTAAGAAAGGCGTGTACTTGCTCCTTAATGTCTTGGCAAGAAGAAAGGGGTTTAGGGTTCGGTTCCTATTTCTTTTCTTGTGCTAGAAAATCTGAGTTTGAATTAAGAGAATTTAGTAAAAAATTTTATATATAGAAGATGAAGATTTGAAGCAGTTGACTTAGAGCAGTTAATGGAATTCTAAATGTCGCGCCTTAAAGACAAAATAAATGTCGTTTCATATCCACTGTCTATTTGATTTTGTAAAGTTGCTAGAAACCTAGATTAAGTTTCTAATTATAAGTTTTCCTTAATCAGAAGAAAAAAATGAATAACATTTAGTCATTGGATGGTATCTTTGCTATCGAAAAAAACAAATGATGATTTTATTTATTTTTGTAAAGATTAAATTATAAATTATTTTATTTATTTTTGAGAAATATATTAGTTAGTATTTTTTTATTTTTTTAAAAATAACTATTTAGTCTTTTTCCAATTTTTTTTATTTTTTTAAAAATAGATATTATAAAAAGATTGACGAACAAAAAAATTATTTCTTGGGATAAAATAATAAAAAATTAAGGGTTCTCGACAATGATCAAGAGACTCAATAATTAATTTTTTGAAATTAAAAGATCAATAATTTATTTCTCAAACTTGAAGAATTAATTTATAATTTACTATTTTCTTAAAAAAAATAAGTTAAACATAGACGAGTTATATAAATTAAAAAATTAAAAAATAAAAACATCTTGATCAACTAATAGACCCGGGAAAGCCCAAATTCCAAGCCTGGAATCAAAAGAAATCAGTAAACTAATCGGAAAAAGGAAAAGGCAGGACACACCCCAGGGCCCAGATATATGTACCACCGTCAACCACACGCCGCCGCTGCTCATACGCAAGCGGCTGCAAATTGGAAAAAGGAGAAAAAATATTTCTTCCCCTCCGCCTCTGCCTCTCCCCCCTACCCCGTTTGCTTTCCAAGTTGGTTGTAGTTTAAATTTCTCAAAGCTCTATGCATAAGACAATCATGGTTATTAAAAATATTTTTTTAACATCACACAAAATATATAATATAAATTTATATATTAAATTAAAATTATAAAATAATAAGTAATTATTTTAACTAATTATATATTAATAATTCTAGCTAAAAAATTAAATTACATTAAAATCTGATAAAATAAGTCAAAAATATTATAATTAATGAGTGATATAAATAAGATGAGATAGAAAAATAATATGAATTAATAAATTAATGACATGGAGAAATAAAAAGTTTCAGAATGAAATTTTTCAATATAGAAAAATCACTGAAAGGTATGAAGCACACATAAACCTAGTGACAACCTCGTTGTTCTCATACAATAAGTCTTGATATATCCATTTTGGGTTGCAAGCTAATGAGTTTAAATTAGTAATTAACTAATATAAATTCAATAATGAAATAAACTCCTAAACAATTTCAAGTGCGTTAGAAAAAAATCAAATTAAAAATAATTATTTAAAAGTAAATAAATAGATAAAATAGAATAATAAAAAAAGTCTTCATGTTAAAATTCCTTCATATAACCTGAATCTTCAATTTTTGCATATTTTTGACAGATTTAAGTACTAATTTCAAACATATTGTTCTCTCTTGTTTAGATGAATTATTGGGCCTATAATATATGGTTGGAAAGTTTCAGATATCTAGTTTCTATCTTAACTTTAATCAAATCAAAAGTTTACCAGTAGCTCTAGATATGTTCCAAACACTACATGACAGTCTTGTTTAACATATTTAACAATATGTTCCAAAATTGATAAATAAAAAATTTTAATTAAAAAATGATAAAGGAAAAACAAATAACAATTATAAAAATGAGGACTAATGTCAATATAAAAATCAAATTCTAAGGGATGCAATTGAAAAAAACAGTATTTAAAACAAAATATATATAACAATCAAAAGTTTGAGGACCAAATTTGATATAATCAGTAAATAATATGATATTTCTAAATTTTTCACAACTTTCGGAAAGTGTTTTCCGCCTAAAATAAAAGGAAAACACTTTCCTAAAAACCAAACTAAATTATTTTTTTATCGGAAAGCGTTTTCTGTTGATCAAATTTTTTAATGACAAACAAATACATGAAGTTTGGAAAGTGATTTTTTAAAAAACCACTTCCTGTCAAACAAACAAGACCTTAATTCAACTCTTATACTCAAAATCCATCCCAAAGTTAAAAAATCCAACCTAGCCCGATGAGTTATTCCGGATCTAGCCAACTCGATATATAAATCAGTTTAGCTTTAAAAAAATAGGGAAATGAATTCATATAATTTCTCCCAATTTGAGTTGATTCATGATCCAATCATCTCGGTTAAAAATTCATTCATTTTTTTAAAAAATTAATTTATTCATGTCAACTATTCTTATAGATCAGTATAGGCCCGGTGATATAAAACTATATTTGAAGAAACAATGAAAAGCTAAAGAAAATGATAAATAGGTTAAAGGACTAAAAAAAAACTAAAATAAAATTTATATTCTTAAAAACAAGATGAAAAAATTAAAATCTTAATTTGGTAAAATTAAAAACTAAAAAATTAAAAACAGTACAAAATAAAATCATCTTTTAAAAAACTACTTACGTGTGGTGGGGTATATATTTTCTTTTGGACTCAAACATTGAACAACTTAATAACAACACCGTTTTTCTTACATTTTATTTTTTTTCATATTTATCTATTTTTTTTATATTTTTATTTTTTTCATCTATTTCTTAAAATATTTAAAATATATTTCTCTATTTTACTTCCTTTTTAATTTTATTTTTTCTTAATTTTATATTTATATTTTCAAGTTTACTACTTTTTTTTCTATTTATTTACAATAATAATAATAATAAAAAAAAATAAAAGTACATACTAGTAAATATTTCAAATTAACGGTAGACCAAACTTGAATATTTGGATTAAGAAATTCTCTTATAATTTGGGTTTTGATCATTTTTTTTTATATAGTTTTGATTTGATCATTAATATTCTTATATCTACAATTCTTAACATTTTAAATTTTATAAATTGAATTCAAACACATATAAAATTGAATTTAATTTCTTACATGACTTGATTTCAAACAACTATCTATAATTTTATTTTATTTTATTTTTATCTTTTTTGTTCATATAATTTTGATTTAATTTTATATATATAAACAAAAATTGTACATATAATAACAACAATAACCATTCCAAAACTATAATAATAAGAGATTCAATTCCTATCAAAATTACAAACACTAAATTTGTTCACATCTTACACAAATAAAAGAAGATTAAAATTAGCCTTTCATCTTTGTTACGGTTACTAGATTAATCTCTTGCAAACTCATATTAAATTTCACTTTTTTTTTTCCTTCTACAGCACCAACTAACCACTAATCATATCTACTAAGGCTCTGTTTATTTTTGTATTTTAAAAATGTTTTAAAAAAAAATTATATATTTTTTATTTTTTTCTTTAAATTAACATGTTTTTAGTGTTTTCAGATCATTTGATGTGTTGATATCAAAAATAATTTTTTAAAAATAAAAAAATATCATTTTAATATATTTTCAAGTGAAAAACACTTTGAAAAACACCCTCAACCACACTCCCCAATAAGCAAGAACTCCTTTTCTCTATACAACAAATTATAGGTAATTTATAATTAATTGTTTTTAAAAATTTTAGTTTTGATTGATGATATTTAAATATTTTTACTATCAAATTAATTAAAAAAAATCATCATTGAATAAAAGTGTTTCACTCTAAATTAATTAAGCAAGAGTTATTTTTTTAATCTAAAAAAGAATTACTGTCACTCCATACGTATGAATAACCGAACATTCAAAAGGACTTGTTTTCATAAATTAAAAGTTTACTTGCACAGGCTTAAACTTCATTAGCAACGTATGCACACACGGATAGAGAGCCTTGTCACTCCTCTCCACCTCCCATTGGTCCCAATCCACGGTCCAAATTTCCACTAGTCGCGCCTCTTAAAACACAAAAATTCAATTCCCGCCTTAAAAACACCTCCCATTGGTCCATCCACAATGCACGCGGATCACGATTCAAACATTCCTACCCGTCGATTAATCCCTAGTCAACGGCCCCAATTCACTCTCCTCACTTTTCTTTGCTTCCCCACTGCTCAATTCACCATTTCCCTGTCCACACTCACACCCTCTGCAAAGATTCATCATGGCAGTTGAGATGGCGTTAGCATGTCTGAATGGTGCTGCTGGTTTTCTGGGCCAGCAGTTGGTTCCTGTGCTTTGCACATGCGGGGAGATCGATAAGGAAAAGCTCGAGAAGTTGAGAGAAACATTGAATACTGTTAATGGCTTGCTCAATGGCGCCGAGGAGAAGCAAATAACTGAAGCTGGGAGAGATCTGTTTTACTGTGATGGTTCTGAAGACTTGGATTGCGGATGCTAAAGAAGCTATCTATGAAGCTGAAGACTTGTTGATTGAGATTGATAATGAAGCTCGATGAATAGAGTTGGTAGCTGGCTCTCAAACTGGCATGTATCAGGTGCGAAACTTTTTTTTATCTCCTTTCTTTGTCCTTTAAGCAAGAACGAGGAAGGAGAGATGGCCCATAAATTAGAAAAGATTTTCGCAAAACTTGAAAGGTTAGAAACAAAGCTCGTAGCCTCCATCTGATGAAGCAACAGCCATCTCATGAGCGCGTGCCTTCGACTTCTCTGCTAGGTCACACTCGAGTTTATGGTAGGGACCAATCTAAGGAGGCCATAAAGAAGTTGCTTCTATCCGATGATGCAGAAGGAGAAAGTTTGCAGGTAATTCCCATAGTGGGCATGCCTGGGATTGGCAAGATTGGTCTACCATGGTGATGACGTGCGAAAGTCGTTTGATCTGAAAGCATGGGTCTCTGTTTCACAAGATCTTAATGTTTTCAACCTAACAAAAATCATTCTCAAAGAGCTTGGGTTTTTGGATTGTGATCTCATGCCTCTGATCTGAAAGCATGGGTCTCTGTTTCACAAGATCTTAATGTTTTCAACCTAACAAAAATCATTCTCAAAGAGCTTGGGTTTTTGGATTGTGATCTCATGCCTCACAGTAGTCTTCACTGTAAACTCCGGGAGATATTGATGGGCAACAAGTTATTTCTTGTTTTAGATGATTTTTGGAATGATGATCCAGAGCAAAGCAAGTTTTTAATCACACCTTTGAAGGCCGGGGCAAAGGTAAGTAAGATTATCATTATACCACTACACGAGATAAGCATAGTATTATTAGTATTGTAAATTCTTCATCTTTATTTTTTTGCTAACTTTTCATTTTATTCCCTTATAGAAAATAAACAAATAATTGTTGGTTGTTGTTTTTAAAATATATATTTAGTGATGCAAATTAAAATGTTTGTTCACTAATCGAAGAAATGTTTCACTTTATCATAATAAAAAAATATAAGAGTTTATTTTTATCTGCAAATTTATTTAGGAATCTTTTAAAATATAAAATAAATACTGATGAATGAAGAAAAATATTGAATAGCAATATGTGAGATTTGCAAAATGACCATAGTTTACATGTTCTAAAAATAACTTATTATTGTTTGCCGTAACGTCTAAAATGATGTTTTGCTTATTGTGTAAATTTTCCTAAATGTTATAAATTTTACAAGGAGGATGCAATTCTTTTATGGATGGTTCCGGGTTTTTTTGCTTACTTATGGTGAAAATAAAAAGATAAAAGAAACATGATACATACATTTTGAAGATCTTGTATTAATGTCCCTTTTTGAATAAGTAATAACTCATTATTATTTGTAATGCATGATCTCACAAATGACTTGACAAAATTTGTGTACGGAGAGTTTGCTGTTTATTTACATGATAATGATTCTTGGAAGGTTTCTCAAAAGACTTGTATTTTATCGTATACAAGAACTAGATCTGAAGATCTAGACAATCTCGTGTGTCTCTAAAAAAAATTAATTCATTATTTCACAGTGTTTAATGATTGAAAAAGAATAAAGATAAAATTAGTGATTCTTTTGTTCATTTGATCTTCTAGCACTTAATCTCTACGTCATGAGAGAGAGAAATATTGAACAACAACATATGAGATTTGCAAGATTGAGTGTTAGAACATCAAATGAGTAAAAGAGTCTCATCAATTTTGTCTCTACTCTTCTTCAGTCATTGAACACTGTGAAGTAATGAATTAATATTTTTTTAGAGGCACACGAGATTGTCTAGATTTTCAGATCTAGTTCTTGCATATGATAAGTGACTAGTCTTCTTAGAAACCTTTCAAGAATTACCATCATCTAAACAAACAGCAAACTCTTTGTACACAAATTTTGTTACCTCATTTGTGAGGTTATGCATTACGAATAATGGTGAGTTATTACATGTTCAAAAAAGAATATTGATGCAAGATCTTCAAAGTACCTATATCTTGTTTCTTTCATCTCTTTATTTCCATTATAAGCAAGCAGAAAATTTCAGCCATCCACAAAAGAGCTATATCTTCATTGTGAAATTTATAACCTTTAGGAAAATTACACAATAAGTAAAACATCGTTTTAGATGTTGCGGTAAATAATAATAGGTCACTTTTAGAACATGTAGACTTCGGTCATCTCGCAAATCTCACTTGTTGCTGTTTAATATTTTTTTTTCATTTGTCAGCATTTATTTTGGACTTTAAGAGACCCCAAGTAACTTTGCAGTTAAAAGCAAACCCTTGCATTTTCTCACTATGGTGGAGTGAAACATTTATTCAAATAGTAAACGGGCACTGCGATTTGCATCACTAAATGCATATTTTGAAAATAACAACCAGTGCTTCTCACTATTTATTCCCTGCAAGGGAATAGGATGAAGAGTTTGTAAAAGATTAGGATGAAGATTTTGCAATATTGATGATCCTCCGCTCTTCTAACATATTGAAATGATAATCTTACTTCCCTCTGCCCCGGCCATCAAAGGTGTGATTAAAAAATTTCGGACAGAAATTAGTGTTGAAAGTTGATGTCCAAGATCAGAAAACCATGACCAGGATCATCAAGACAGCTGTTTCTCTGTCAGGTATTAGAATCTTCTATTCTATGCTTATTTTGATTTTAAAAAAGTAAACTTGTATGTGCAATAAGTGGTTTGATAATAAATAAAATAAAATGGGATGACCTATCAATGAAGAAAGATTTGACAAATTAAATGGGATTTTGATTCTTGCAACTGAAGGGCTAGAAATCAGTAGAAAAAGGGACTTGATCAAACACAGATGACAGATGTTTGTCAGACCCTGAAATCTTTGGTGAAGATATTTTTCCAAATTCCTCGGGAAGTTGATCTTGTTGAGTCTGATATTGAAGGCAATTTTTAGATTTCAATTTTAGAGTGTTTAGCAGAATCATTCTCGAAGAATTAAATGGGGACAGTAATGGCTTGTTTGAGCAACTATTTTGTCTGTTTTCAATTTGTTATTAAGTATGTTGCAGAAATTGAGCCCACACACGAGCCGCTTTGGAGAAGAATTGCGGTATTTTGTACTGTGGAAGATGGATTATACTGCTATGTTTTGTGAGAACCAATTGATTTGTTTTAAAAATGTGCAATTGCATGAATTGAGTAAACGGTTCGAGTTATCTTCATAATGGGGTGGTGTTGCTTGCATACGTGGAGGAGTTCAACAAAGTAGAAGATATCTTTTTTGACATCTATAATAACAGATGGTTTATCAATACTGGTCTTTGTGAGAGTTTGTTGGGCAAGAAAGACAGCAAATGACTTCAAGTTCTTGTTTTCAAATGGCAAGTAATACTCAGAATATTGTGGTGAATTTTATGATGATATCTGGGGGCCTGAGCTGTTGTTTGACTTTTACAAGTTCAGATCAAATCTGTATGTCCACTTGTGGAACTACATAACAAGTCTTATCACAGATCTTTGGCAGGGCTCTCTATGTCCACTTGTGTTTGCCGAGGTAATGAATTAATTTTTTTTATTCTATCAACAACTATTGCATCTCCACCTTATGCTACTAATTCTTTGTGAATTCTTGGCATGATTCTGATCATAATTTTATCTTTCCATGCACATTTGGTGCTCTCAGTTTGTCCTTGTGTAAACCGGGGTCGTTCCTGATTGGGATCGCTGACTTCATGAACATCAAAAACAGAATGTTTGCCGAGGTAAATTATACTTTTTAGAACGTACCAAATATCCTCATGAATACTGCTCTTAGGAGAGTCAAAATGTGTTTACTTGTAATTTCCTGTGTATTTTCATTCCAGGTAGCAGCATGCAGCGACCATCACTTTCACTCTTAGTAATAACGAAGACTTCTGTGCTTTCACCTCTTGGAACCGTCAATCTATTATCCATCTTAATGTTTCCTAAGCTTATTTAGCATGAACTTCTCTGACTTTTGCAAGCTTGTTGAGTTACGTCATTCCAAGTTTCACTTTTCTGTTGGCAGTTATCTTCGGGTACTTTCTGGTCATCTTGTGGTAAATCACTTGAAGTTCACTCCAATTTCACTTGATTCCTATAGTTTACTGAGTTGCTTATCACAAGCAGGATGGAGAAAGTCCTCGACGATGGGCTAAGGTTTTTGGCGCAGTTATTTGTGGTGGAGGGTCGTTTGCTAAGGATGGGCTAAGGAAAGCTGGATGAAAGGTTCTGCTCTTATTCTGACAAGTAATATCGCATGGAATGGAAGGCTAATTCTCTGGGTGATCATCTCTCATATTTAAGTGGACATTTCTTGAGGTTTCTCATAATTTCGTCCCTCTCAATCAAGTTTTGGCTGTACATAAGTTTATCCAGTTTGTTTATGACAAACACTATGCTTCTACGTGTCAATTCGATCTTCTGTCATTCTCCTATTTTTTTGGAAGAAATCTTACATTATGGAAGTCAAAGTGGAATGTGCAGCTCCAGTTTGAGTATTCTCTATCACATTGTAATAAAAAGTGGACATATCGACATCAGTTCCTTTACAGCATTGCTTGGAATTGTCTATCTCTTCATCCTGGACTCTGTCTCGCTCTCCACCGCGTTCTCCATAGAATTTGTTTTAGTAATCCTATGATTAATCTGCCACGGAGAGATTTGAACCACAATCAACCTGGAAAGGTAGCTGGGTGGGGGAGCGGAGGGAGAGGCGGAGGCAGAGGGTAAGAAGTATTATTTGGTGACGTCTTATTTAGTGCGTGTCCTGCCCTGTCCTTGTGCCAATTAGTTTACGGGAGGTTTCTTCGGGTTCCAAGCTTGTGTCTCGGGCTTTCTTAGGCCCGGATCTATTACTTGGGCGGGATACTTTTATTTCTTATTTAGTGTGCATTTTGGACGGTGTTTTTTTTTATAAGTATTTTTAGTTTTAAAAAATTAAATTAATATTTTTTTAGTATTTTATATTTTTATTTTTGTGAAAAAAATAATAATTATCATATTTTTGGAATAAATATCTCATATATGTGTGGTGTGTGTACAAAAAAAAAAATCAGTGTTTTAATTAATTCACATTTTATATATCTTTTAATTGCATGAGAAATATTTGCATTGTTTCCTATTATAGAACAATGTCTTGGAGTATTTGATTAAGGCAAATAGAACAAATCCTTTCATTAAAACAATTTCTTCAAATCTTCTAATTAATTTGTTGAAATTTTCACGTTTCTTATTTTAGCGTTATTCCTAATTGTACTTCACTTTTTTTATTTTGATTTTTTTTTCATTTTCCATAATTAAAGGCAATAATAAATATTTTTCGTTATTGAAACCTTCTTTATTTTAGAGTTTTTATTTTGTTTTTACCACAATTAAAGGCAATTACAAGTATTTGCCTAATTAGACTTCACCTTCTTTTCAAAGTTCCACAACTAATGAAAATAATAAATATTTTTCGTATTTTTATTTTAGTAAATACTTGTTAAATAAGTAAAGTGTTATTTTTATTCGACAACCAATCAAAAAGAGAATAGCATGTGTATTAAAAGAAAAAATAACTTTAATTTTTCATCAGCCATTAGAAGAGGAAACCACCTTTTATTCTGCTATCTTTTCGTAGCTTGAAGTTCGTCAAACTACTTAGAATTTTGATATCTGTTTTGGATGGTAGAAATCAGAATCTTTACAACACAGAAAAATCTTATGACAACACACAAAGACTGTGCAGCACAGTGCCATAGAGCTTTCAAAAGTGGTTCCATGACCAGTAACTTCACTGGATTGCCAAGTTCCAGAGTCAACATAGATCTTTCTGATTGTGCTTGTATGTATGGTATGTAATTTTAGGATATGTGGAACCCTAGTTTCTTCATTTTTGTTATGCGCTGTGTCATCTTATCCATGAAAGTTCCTTCTTTATACAGCTCTGAAATTTTTGTTCTGATGGAACCTGTAAAAAGTCATTAATACAGTTCTGAAATTAATCACGGGATTGTGTTTCATACCAATTTCTTCAAATCTTTCAGCAATCACTTATCTGAAGAGATTCAATAAGGGCGTGTTCGTACTCAATGTTTCAACTGGAGTTTGACAGCTCGGAAAGCTACCTTGGCCGGCAATTTCATTGAAGCGTCGAGAGGAGAGTGATCTAAGTCGATACTTCAGGGTCAGGGGAGCCATTCACTTGAAGGGCTTTCCATGCGTAGGCGTACATGACAAGCAGATAAAAGCATAGGTTCACAGAACTTAGAATACCTAACAACTTGTAATATTTGTCCAGATGACTTGTATTCAGAGTGCCATGAAACCAGCTGCCTGACAAAGTAAGAACAAGTGCCGCACTCAGGAACTTCCCAACGCCAATTGCAGACTCGTTGAATGGCGATTCATAATGTTCCAAAGATTCATCTACATGGATATTATAAAAATCAGCTAAGCCATCAGCAACCAGTCCTTCTACGAGTCCTATCAGGAAAAACTGTGGAACCAGCCATACTGTGCTCATTGGAAATGGTTCATCATCAGCATCTGCATCTCCACGTGTTTTAATAAGATTCAATCTGCGAGTCTCAACCAGCATTGATACCATGCAACAGATTATAGAGCACGCTATCCCAATAGCAATTCTCACGAGTCCAACACGATGCTTCAGAAGTTTTTGAATCCATATCGGTCCAACATGATGCATCGGAATTAGTTTTTTAATCCATCCGGATACTAAAAAGTCATGGACGTATGGAACTATAACTGTTACGAAACCCTGAAGTAGAAACAGAACATTTATAGAAAAAACAGGATCAGAATAGAGGCTTTCACTTTGCACAACGAAGAAAGTCGAACCCGTTGCCAGAACGAGGCCGTGGATGGGGAGTGCTGTCCACATAGGAACCATTGCAAGAAGTTGCTTTACTCGTTGCACATCTCGGACTGGGAAAAGTCTCCCGTTTTGCTCCTGTTCTTCAGCTGAGAGGGACTTGGATGTCTCTAAAAGAGCAGCTTTGTCCAGCCACCTGTGTACACCACCTCAGAAGATCAGATCAGAAGGGAAAAGAAAGAGAGCAGAGGAGATATAGGGAAAGAAAAAGTGATACTGTCACTGCTTGGACCTTGGGTAAAGGCCTGTTTTGCAACTACAAGGCTTACAGATGCAATACTAAGTTGGACTTGTTGTCCTCCCTACCCAAAGGGCATATAGATCCATAAACACTTTATGTATCGCATCCAAATTCCCATAACCCATTGAAATGGGCTACGGGAATCACAATACTACACCAACCTGATGATTCGAATGTCGGGCAATAGAAGCAATCCACCACTATCATTCATGTAGTAGTCATTGGGTTCACGAGCGTGTTGCAGGTGACGCTTCACAAAAGCTGCCTTAAGTACTCTATAAATAACGATAAGAGGGCTTCCAGTTGGTTTGTCGGAGTAGTAAAAGCCTTTTCCTAACGCAAAGGTTAAACCAGCCAATGCCATAACCGAAAATGAAAATGCAGAAGTCATCATTCTCTGATCAGAACCTCCGGCCATTATCACAGACGAGACAGTGCCCACCGTAGAAGCAATACGCCACCAAAATTTTCTTCGAACCTCAGCTTTGTCATAATCAATACTGATGTCTGGTTTACTGGGAACCTCGTCAGCTTGGTCCTTATCTGCGTTAAGGTTAGGTTTATGCTCGACTAATTGATCACGTAGAAATGCTTTTAAACAAGGATCCTGACTTGCCTTGCCCACAGTTGCTAGTACCATCATCAGATAAAGTAGTATAATCACGGTGGAGGATGAATTGCCCCAGAACCGGTTAGCAAGAAACCATAGCAACAGTCCCTGCAGGAAAATGGACGTTTATTTAGTTGCAAATTAATGACTATAAATTGAAGCACCAAAAAATCGATCGAAAAGAATAGGAATATTAAAAAAAATTCCGTTATAGATGTTTTAATTTGAAAACCAAACAAATAAAAGCTAATTTATATACTATTAGCCTAAATTTGTCATATAATTGCTAGTGTTGACAGAGAATATCAACTTTTTAGCATTTACAAGAATTTTTTAAGCTAGAAACTCAAATAATATATGAACTCAATAACTCTTTCTTTTTTTCTTTTTCTTTTTGATAATATGAACTCAATAACTTATGTAAAGTTACAAGGATTACTATACTAAAAAAGTTGGGGTGCGACTCACTCCTCCTTCTCTGTGTGGGCCCCTTTTTTTGTTAGGTATTTTTTTTTGATTTTTTTAACTAGTTATTTGAGTTAATTTTTAAGCTGATGAAGTCGATTAAGTTAAATTGAAATAATTTTTATATATTTTGATTTTTAACTTGAACCAACATAGTCTAATAGAAAGATTTCAAGATAAATATATTAATCTGAATTTAATATAAGTATCAAATAATTTTTTATAACTTGAAAATTTTTAATTATATTAAAAAAAATTATTTCACCTGTAGCATACCGTGGTCGTATTCACCCTAAATGGTAAAGATGGGCTGCTCTATAAAATAATTGACAACATAAAAGAAATATTCCACATATAACATGATTTCTATTGACTAGATTTTCTTGAATAAGCTAGATCAGGTTTTCAATATTTTCTATTGATTTTTTTTAAAGGGTATTAAATTTATATGAAACAAACTGGATACAAATTCAAGTATAAGAATATTAGAGTGAAAGATCAAGCTTTTATATATATATATATAAAATAGAGCGACTTACGAATGCATATGAAGCAGTGCTGAAAACTATTGCTTTATAAGGTCCTGTGTAGGCATCGGCTATGTTAGCAATGAGAAAAGTGCAAATGACACATAAACCTTCTTGAACATTCAGAGCAATAGTAGCTAGTGGAAGCGATATCCCCAGATCAATGAGGTAATCCATCCACAGAAACACCACAGCATTGTTTACGAAGCTGTGGCTAGAAATCAAACCTAAATTCAGAAAACATTTTGAAACAAAGCTTGATGAGCATGTTAATCTCCACTCAAAAAAGACTAATTAGCTGAACATGATCAGGAAACATCACCAAGGATGAAGAAGACGGCCTTCGTAAAATAGACATGAAGTTTGACACAGCCAGTTACTCTACAGAGGGTGCTGAAAAAACATGACGGACGCACCAGTTGAAAGTTGATAATAAGTGATATAAGGTTCCTTTGTACAGAAGTAGCCATTTCACCTAAAAATGGGCAACCCATTAGACAATATTACGCAAGACGATATTATTATATATATAGTTTAGATGACGCGAAATTGAGGAACACAAGAAAAGTCAAAATCACTACTTACATGGGCAATTTCTTCTGTTTCGCTATATGATGCTGACTCACAGCACCAGGATTAATTAAGCCGTTGCTCACAAACTTGCAGGACCTGCGCAGCCTTGAAACAACGTTGCTCGCTCTTCAACACATAATGGAAGACTAAATTAATCATACAGGCTTTGATGTTGTATTTTGATTTGACATCAGTCGACTCTTGGCAACATATTATTATTACAAGAAAAGTTAAAACATGTAGGGATATAGTGTTGATTTTTTTACAAAAACATTATGAATTATTACAAGAATTTTCCAATTGTTGTCCCCAAAAGTAGAGCAAGGAATTTTTCCTCCTTGAGCTATCAAGCAGATATACATAAATTAATTTTCAAGATCAATTATTAACTTATATATATATATTTCTCAAGTTAATAATAAAGTTTTAATTTGAATTTAAAGTATATAAAATTAAAAATGAATAAATTATACTATCGAAGTTGCACCCTTTCATGTTTTGTGGAATAAAATTCATCTATAATCGAATCTGAATCAATATCTCCAGCAAACTCTCGTTCAATGTAAATCATCATAAAATATACTAAAAATTCATCTTTTATTTTATTGCAAAACACGGTTTTATCATGTTTTATTGCTCTAAATGCTCGCTTTGTGATGACAATGAAAATAGACAAAGTCAAAATAAAATGAATCAACCTATTAATCAAATGATAGTGCAGCGACTTATTTATTTCAACTAATCTTCGACATAATTTAGAAATGATAAACATATTCTAAAAGCTCTTATGATGAATCATATCAATTTAATAATGCTCTATTTGAAATCTCAAATAATATATCTCATGTTCATTGAAATCTTCAAGATAAAATTTCTTAGCAAGCTTGCAAATAACATCAACTTTAAATGATTTAAAGTTGTTCTTCAGTTCTAAAGCAAAGTTAAGTCCAAGGAGTTTTATTGTCCCATCACTAAATCTAGAATTTAATTATTCTAACTAAAAATCTATTGTTGAGTTGAGTTAAATATATTATAATGATAATGTTGGTAAACTATAATTGATTTTTGTTATTAACATAAATGACATGTAGTCTTTTTATACAAAGTATTTATATATGGTATGTCAATCTCATATTATATGCAAACATATTGCACATATGCAAGGAGAAAATCAAATCCGGCATCTCTCAAAGTTTAAAACAATGCTTTATTAGTTGGTAAAAAATAAGATATAATTAAATCAATTTTCAAGTTCACAAGTAGGAGTTCTTCATCTTTTTCAAGAAGACAATATTTTCCTTTTACCTAATAAAAGATAGACTATTCATACCTAAACTTAATGAAAATTATTCAATTTTCGCAATTAGGATTTCACTAGTATCTTATTTAGGTTATTTGCTAATAATAATTTTATCTTCCCAATTATATTTATCTTTTCTATTTTGTAAGATAATTTATTGTAAAAGCTCATAAATTGCCATATAAAATAATTAAATTTTAATAAATGTACTAACAAGATTTAATTAATGGATGTCACAAAAAAACTAGTTAATTTTTTAAATTTTAACCAAACCAAGATTAATATATTTAATAAGATCTTGCTTTTAATATTATAATATATCTCGACTAAAATCTTTTAGTCTATGTATGTGAAATCTAAAATGAATTTATATCTTTTAAAATATTAAAGATAAAGAAAAGAATATAATTTAATTAATTTTGTTGGAGTTCTCTATGAAGATTTTCTTACCAATTTGTTGGATAAAAGATAGATGTTTTATAGAAGAACTTAATAAAAAAATTCAACAATTCAACTAGGTTTTTATTAAGTTATGCATTTTGTTTGTTTACTAAGAATTATTTTGCAATCCTAAATAATATTAGAAGAGATTACTAATGCCAAATCGAGGTTTTTATATGAGAATATATTTGGGGAAATTTAATTGAGACTCATTAGAACACTGAAATTTTTTTTTTTCAGAACTTATTCAAATTATTAATTGCTACATTTATGTGTGAATTAGAATTTTGAATTATATTGAAGGTTAGGATTTAATTATTTACCTGAGCTACAGCACACCTCAGCTTTGTATACTTCTTTGCCCTTTGGTCGTACCAACGCTTTTCAAGTTGATTATGACGTCAGAATTTCCTTCTCTTAATAAAAAAAAAAAAGAAAATTGTTAAAATATTATCTGCCTGAAAACACGTGTGCAGAGAAGGACCTGAAATCACGGAAGCAAATCAGGAGAGAGAAGGGGCCTAAAATCATGGAAGTGAAGGGGAAGAGAAAAGGCTCCCGCGTGCAAATCACTCGTCAACAAGTGAAAGGTGCTGGCTCGCTTTGGGCGGCATGTCATGTGAGGACTCAAACTGCCTCCAACGCGTATGATGAAACGCGTATAAAGATCAATGAGGGGATCAAGGGCAAATTACCATGAACACCTTTTACTCGTTTTTTCCCAACTCTTGTTTTGAAAAAATATATAAAAACAAAAAACTTTTCTGTACAATTTGGTCAGCTTTTAAAAAACTGCAGTCATTTTATAAGTTTTAGCACCTTTTCATATCTTATTTTTGTATCCAATATTTGAAAACAAAAAAAAGAAAATAAAAAAAGAAGACATAAAAATAAGCAAAGAAAGAAAAACGCAAAAAGTTGACTAGACTTGATAAAAAACCACCTGACCCCATATTGGCTTTAAGTCAAGTTAGCTAAGGTTTCATTGGTTCGAGAAAATTAATGTTAATGACTCTCCATTTTCATAACCACTTGAAGACTCTTTCGAACGTCAGCCATGACATCAAACAGGGTCCAAATTTCAGAGCAGGGGTATTTTCAAATTAGTTAGCTAAGAATCTCACTAGGTAGGCCAGTTTATTTGAAGAAAAAATGTTTAGTAGCAGTATGATGGAAAGTAAATTGGAAAAGATTTTTTTAGTATTTGGTTATTTTATAAAAAAAAATTGGAAAATAGCTTATTAATATTTTATTTTTTTTTAATTTATTAAAATAATAAGAAATAAATTTTATAAATTAAAAAGTTGAATGAGAATGAAATTGAAAAAAATTTTAATATTATAAATTATTTCAAATAAAATAAATAATAATCAAAATAATAGAGATCAAATCTAACATATAAAAAAATTGAAAAATAATGAAATTAAAATAATAATAATTATAACCTTATAAATTATTTTTTAAAGTATTTTTTATCTTAAAAATATTAAATTAATATTTTTATAATTTTTATGAATTAAATCTAAAAAATATTATTTTAATTAAAAAAATAATTTCCCTATATTACCAAATAAAAAAAAAACTCAAAGCGATAACCAATTAATTTGTATGATTGTACTGCAACAGTAAAGGAAAGTGTTTTGTCAATAAAGTGTTTTGTTAATAATGGAAGGGAAAGTGTTTTTTTTAGAATAAAGCGTATAAAGTGTATTTTTTATTATTAACTGGAATTTAGTTTTCTTGACCTATTTTTTTTTATATTTATCAAACATGAAAAAAGTAAAGAAAATAGTTTCAGAAAAATAAATTCTCGAAAACAAACAAGGTAAGGTATATTTATCAAACAATGGAAATTAATAGCATGCAAGACAGTAGTGAAGTTGACATGTTCTCCAGCTCAGAAATACTGCCTTAAGAGACTCTACATACCTGATCCTTGCATGAACGCCCACTCTTGAGCAATCTCTTTGGAGCAATTGTGTAAGCTCACAGTTACTCTGCCAACCTAATTGAACACAGGAGTTCTGTCTTGCTCCAAAGAAACTCAAAATGGAACGAAGTGAGACAAGCAAGCAAATTAAATCCTTGGATAAAAGATAGTGAGAGGTTGGGGATTTGCTCTCTACACTTCCAATGCCGGTAAGCGCAGTGCGGATTTATATACAGGGAAAGGCAAGAGAGTAAATTAATAAATTATGTCAAAAGAGGAAGACCATAAAAAGAGAAGACGCCAGGAAGAAACACATACAGTTTACTAAAAGAGGAAGACTAGATAGACGACTTTCGTAGAGTCTTTTAAAAAAAAATATATTTTTATATAAATATATTAAAATATTTTTTATATATTTTTTAAATTTTATTTTCCATATCAGCATGGAAAAACAATATAAAAACATAAAAAAATAAATTAATTTAAAATTAAAAACTCTTAAAAACACAATTGAACTATAAAAACAAACACTACACCAAGAATTTCTGGTTGTTTAATTGGTTGGGACTGCATTTTGTTTCAGCCACATTCTTCTACCCATTTCGGTTACCTGCAATTAATGTGCTGAGTTTTGTGTGGACCTGCAACAAACTACGGTCCAAATGAGAAAACTATTGCTGCAAATCCACTACTAGTTTGCTCAAATAACATCGATCCTTGAGTTTAGCAAAAACAATATCCTTCTACGAGCAATCTTTGGCTTTTCAATTATTTTATTTTCAACATTAATTTTTAACCAGATATTTATAAACTAGTTTTTATTTAAAATTACACAATAAGAGGTGTAAAAGAGAGAGAGAGATGAAAAGGGAGAACGTTATCCAAGAAGAAAATAGACAAAAAGCTGTCAGGCTGTCCAAAAATGGAGCAAACGTGATATGCTTCTAATTGGATGGCTAAAAGCAGAGAAAGGGCAAACTATATATTATACAATAAACCTCAAAAGAAAACGTTACTTCATTGCCGGTTAATGCGCTTCCTCTCACAGTGCACTACGCCCCCTTTTTATTTTTATTTTACAAGATAACTATTTTTATTTTGAAATTTTATTTTCTTTGCATATTTTTTAGAATTCCAGGTATTTGAAATGATTTTAAAGTTTAATTAGAAACCAATTTAATGAAGTATGATTTCAATTTACAATATAAAAAACAATTGAAAGAAGGACCAAGATAAAAATAAAAAACAACCAATCGCCTTTTCTTTTGTGTAAAAAAATTGTTTTCATCATAAAAGCTTTATTTTCTCATATTTGGTTCCTTTAGTTTTAGTCTTTTACACTTAGGTTTTTATATTGTTTATTAATAATTATAGTAGAATAACTTGGGTGTATTTTATGAGATAAAAATCTAAAGTTAATACTATTTTAAGCAATTTAAATGTCTTATTGAAAAAAATATGGTCATTGTATAAAAGTATTGAGAAGTAATAAGAGCAAAGGGTATATTTAAAGATATTTTTCTAAGTTTTGTGAAGATAAAGATATTGAAAGA
>Ga0325411_1001611_pt1 | contig 25229 bp, 19 predicted proteins | sample PopdelMetagenome_13_FD_206181 | JGI IMG/M metagenome (GOLD analysis project Ga0325411, IMG submission 206181) | Populus deltoides microbial communities from Bellville, Georgia, United States - Xylem-PdIQD-R4 | ecosystem: Host-associated > Plants > Phyllosphere > Stem > Wood/Secondary xylem... | reverse complement strand
ATCAAATCAAATTAACATGATGAATAAAAATGTTGCATGTGTTGGCTGCTTCTTACTTTCCTAATTGAGAACATATATCACCATTTATATCTCTTCACAAAAGTCAACATTAAACAAAATGAAAATTAATGCAGTTGTATGTATAACCCAACGAAAGCAAATAATCTATCTTATTGGTCGTTAACTTGTTATTCAGCACAATTGAAAGCATATGTCATGAAAAGAAAAGGGAAGAACAAAATGCTAAAATAAATACAAGAGTAAAAAAAAAGGAAATATTATCTAGAATGTATTATGTTTTGAGTACGTAATGCTTTCATTTTGTATTTTTAAAAATTATACTTTATGTACAAGTCAAATAATATAATCAACAGTCACAAATTTTCTTCTCTCTTTACGATGATTAGCAAAGAACAAATCAAACTAATCAAAGAGCCCAGCGAACGACAACAAAGCTAGAGGAAAGCTATGTTAGAATCGTTCTTCCATCGCTAAACGTATATTTGTTGAGAAGTTGAAATAATAAGCCATGAACGTGTCCAGCACATCAATTTGGAGGAAAGCTAACAAAGTGTTTCTCTTTCAACTTCAAAGTATACTTTTTGTTCAGAATAAATTCAAAATATCATGAACAAGAGGAGGTAACAGTGTATCAACAATCCACCAAGGTTTGAGTCAACATGTGGGCCCATTTTTAGCAAGCATTGGTGTCATTCACAAGCAAATATCAACAATCCATCATCAAAATATTGCTTTCATGCTTTGAGAGGTTTGAATTCAAAAGGGAAACGCAAGGGGAAAAGAGTATAAATTGTAAACTTAAATACTGTGAAGCAGAAAGAGGACGCACCTGGAATCGAGCTTCTCTTTTGAATTACTGGTGCAAATTGCAAATTCCTACAAGAGTATGACAAGATATAGCAATGGAATCGAGCTTCTCTTTCGAATTAAAATTAATCAAACTTTGAACGGCAAAGAAGGAAATTAGGGTAAAAATTTAGCAGGTGAGTTAGTATATATATCCCGAGTCTCACCCGGGTCAGGCCGGGTCACCCGGGTCAGGCCGGGTCGCCCGGATCAGGCCGGGTCTGGCCGGTTTTTTCCTTGCACCGGTCTTTTGTATTGCCCGGCCCGGTCCAGGCCTCGGGTCGACCGGGTCCCGGGTCGACCCGCCGGGTCGGGTCGGGTTTAATAACTATGGCCTGCGGTGTAGTGTGGGCCACCTATCTAATTACTTTTACTAAAATAAGAAGGAAATATTTGTGAAGCTTCAATATTCATATGAACAGTGAAGCTGCTTCCTTTTCTTTTTATTTTACCCCTCCTTTTTATTTCAAATTCACCTATTTTTTACATCTTTTAATAGTCGTTTAGGTTATCTTTGGACCGGCCAAGTCAATTGGATCATGTTAGGAAAACTCTCATACTTTTTAATTTTAAACTCGTGCTAGGCAAGGAATCGGGTTAAAAGTTTTTTTTCATGTTAATTTCATCTTGTTTTTTCTCAATTTCATTCTTGAATATTTTTTAATAGTCGATCGGGTTGTTTTTGAACTGGTTAAGTTGACTGAGTTATATTTTAAAATCAAGCTAAACAATGAATCAATAAGAAAATTTCAAGATTAATTCACCAAAATGATGCCAAATATTTCTCCATAGCTTTTATAATTTTGTTATGTTAAAAAAAATGATGAGACCTGCAGCATAAAACATGTACATAAAAACTAATATTTGTTAAATTTACTATGCAATCAAATCAGCGACGCCACTGATTTATACATTCCACGCATCCTCCACTCTGGACGTGGGGTTGGTAGCATATAACAATTATCTACCTTATCTTCTTAGTTTTTCCTTCCTTCGAGCCTCCAAATGAGAGTGAGAATAGAGCAGTATACATACAGGAATAAGAATTCGACGAAAATGTTGAAGCGATGGAAGGCGGATATCTTGCAAATATAACTAAAATTCTCTTTGATTATATTAGCATTCTTTTACAACATCATGACTTCACTCTAATTTCAATGGAGTTCAAAACACCTAACGAAATATGACAATCTATTGTTGTTTTATTTTTATTTATTTGAAATTTCATAACTAATATTACTTGAAAAAATAACTAAAGAAAACATCTTAATGACTTGACATCTTTTCCGGATGAATGAACCACATCCTCTAATTTTCCAAACCATTTTGTGGCTCAGAGTGAATGGCATATTGAAATCATTTGATATTTTTCTCTGCTGGCAAACGGGAAGGCCCGAGGAAAACATGCAAGGCCTCATTGCTTTGAGGAGCTCTCCATGCTTTCTTCACAGTTGCCCTCGCTATTCCAATACAAAACATCTTGTGTCTACACCTCGTTGCAGTTTACGAAAGCGAAGCACAAGTAGTCTAAGAAGCACTTTGCCGTCCATTTCCCTCTCGCTTTTCGGTTCAGGGTTCTTCTTAGGTCCCCTCATCGATGGACTTCACTCAAGAGTGAATCTCGTGGTATACCAAAATGGGTCAATCGACATCGGTCCTCTTCACACAAACATTTGGGTAATGTCTGGTACTTTTGTTGTTTCTTGGTCCATAAATAGTACCACCCAGATTGTTTTAGTTTTACTTCTTCTGCATTATTGATGCTGTAGGTTCCTCCCTTGCTTGGATTGTTTTACTGCTCTGTTGGGTTGCTGCAACTGTTCTTGGATCAAAGGGCACCTTCGAAGGTTCCAGAAGGAAGCCCAGAGAAAACAGCAATTGCGTTAGTGTAAGTACCCCCCAGTTAATTTCTTATACTTATAACACAATAAAAAGAAAAAAAATGTATGTATACAAGAAAGAAAGACATGTTGTCTTACATCTCCCAACATGTTGTTTAACACAGAGCACTGTTGCTATTCATCGAATTGAGTGCTGAAATGTATAGAGCTGGAATAGCAGACAACATCGAGGCTTACATATTATTTGCATTAGCAGAATTGATATGGTTTTACCTGGACAGAACATGGATTGGATTCACCCTGGCTTCCATCATAGGCCTCTGCTGTCCGCTAGCTGAAATTCCCATAATGAAGTAAGGCCACCCTATCTCGCAATAAAACATCAACTACAACAATTGAAAGGCATATGTACGTGCTTATTGATCTCATTGCAGGTTGTTCCACCTTTGGTATTACCCACAAGCAAACATTGAGATCCTTGGTCAGGTAATTCAATATGATACCAATCAGCACAATAAATAGCTAAACCTATGATTGCTCAAGAAACTAAACACCATATTCATTTTATGCAGGGTTTAGTCACTTGGACAACCACTTGCTACTTTGTTTACACACCATTTCTGATCAGTTTATCACGCTGGTTGAGATCAATGATAACTCCTCCCAACAAGTCTGCTTAGAGATGGTCAAAATTTCTTCAGCAACAGGAACTAGAATTGAAACAACCTACTCAAGAATAAAGGGAATCTGTTACATACTCAAAGTGATTACGAGATAACAAGAGCTAAATGAGGAGCTGTTTCAGAGTAGAATAATTTTTTTTTCCTTTCCTCTTTAAAATGGAAAATGTTTAAGTATCCATAACAAGTGTATCAAAAGAAAAGAAAAGGTCTAGCATGTTGAAAGTGGATTAGCAAATGGAAATAGATGGAATAAAACTAGTACAAACATTGATCAGAAAATTATACACAAAAAAAGAAACACAAATTTGAAATTGATTAATAGTGCACAATGAACTTGTATAGTGAATGTTAGATGAATAGAAGCAGGAAAGCAAGCAGGCAAACCATGTCCAGCAGTTATTTCCATAGCCCTACATTTTTTAGTTTCGTTTGAAATTTTGGTGGTTGCTTTAGTGATTGTTTTTTGAGCTTTTTTTCTGTCACAACACAGAATGTAAAACAGTAGCTCTGCAGTTTCTTTCGTTAATTCAGTTCGTTCATTCATTCTTCAAGAAAAAAAAAAACTGTATAATTCAGTGCTATGTATCTATTAGGCACCATACTATCACAGCTATATTTCTACCAGTGCTGTAATTCAGATCATTGATTCTTTCAACAGTAATTCAGTGCTATATTTCTATCTGGGCACCATCCTACCTGTGTAATCAGAAGAGTGGTGGAAACATTCATTCAGATAGTAACTAGTGCCAGAGACTATGTCTCCCTCATTCAGGCACTAAAATATGATGCTTGTTTTGATACTTCAACTGCAACCCATGAATCAGAAATCGAATAAGGCTAGCGAATTCCTATTAAAGACTGTTGCTTTTTTTCCTCCTAATTACCAAAAGGATATTTAAAGCACTCAACTAGTTGAGAACGAAACATGCAACTTATAATTTTGGAATGATGCCGAAAAGATATCACCTATATCACCAAGATCAACCAAATGAAGTAGGGACTAGGATACTCGTAAAGCAACGGCACCACAGCTTACACCACATGATCAAACCTCGGTAGATATTTCAGGCATCATAAGACTTGGAAATTTTACTATTGAACAGACTTTTAAATTTAGAAAAGGGAGAGGGAAGATAAAGGTAGAGAAGCATTTACATGCACACACAAACAATAGATTATGGACGTGCAACTCTATATAGCACAAATGGATGTGAATGCCAACACTGGAAATGCCCCCAATGTTAAACCAGATGTATAAAAGTTGCAACAGTAATAGAATCTACTTTTAATTTGCCACGTCAATCAAAGAAGCATGGAATATTGAAAGCTTACTTCAGATTTAACACCTCAATGATCCTCACAAAACCCTATTAAAGTTTTTAGAGCAGGAATGTCGTTAGTGGGAAAATCATTCAGCAAGGCTCTGGTGGCAGCATCTGCAGAGAATCCCCGATTGACCATTTCTTCCACAAGTTGCCTTGCCATTGATGGATCCTTGTGTTGGAGAAATCCTTGGATAATGACATTATAGGCGCATTTGTCAGGTGTACATCCATCCTCTTCCATTTTTCTAAAAAGCTTATGTGCTTCAATTATTAGTCCTTCTTTGCAAAGTGCACCAACTAATGCAGTGTATGTATAAACATTAGGCTTCAATCCTTCGTCGATTAGTCTAGAAAACAATTCCTTTCCATCCTTAATCTTCCCACACTTGCACAAACTATCAATGAGGATGGTGTAGATTACCAAGTTAGGTTTCACAGTGCTCCTTTGCATCTCTTGAAATAGAGCAAATGCCTCTTCAAGATTCCCATGTTTGCACAGGCCATCAAGCAACACTCCGTAAGTCATTATATTTGGCGTGTGGCCATGAGCACAGATGTACCTGAAAAGCTGTTGTGCAGCCAAAGGTCTCCCTGCTCGACACAAGCCACTTATGATAGTAGTAAAAGTAACTGTGTCAGGAACTAAACCTTTTCTCAACGTTTCATCAAGAAGTTGCACCGCCTCCTCAATCCTTTCGATCTTACAGTATCCATTCATCAAACTAGTGTAAGTATAAACATTAGGCGTGCAGCCCTTACTCACCATTAAATCAAATACGCTTCTAGCTTCATCCATTTGCCCTCGCAAGCAATACCCATCAATCAGTGTACTGTAATTAACAACATTTGGCACACAACCTACCTTTTCCATTTGCTTAAGAAACCCAAGCGCCTCATTGGCTTTCCCACTTTTAGAAAGACTGTTGATTATCACATTATAAGTATATACATTGGGTTGAAGACCTCTCACCAGCATATCGTCATACAACATCATAACTTGATCCATTTTTCCCTCCATACAAAGCCCATTCAATAAGGTAGTAAAGGTTACAATACTAGGTTCCAACCCAAGCTTAAGGATTTTGCTCAAAACAGACAACCCAAAATCAACGCGATGTAAATGGCAGAAGCAATTAATCAATATACTTAGACTATGTATATCCTGTTCGATTCCTAGAAATTCTATTTCTTTGGACAAATAAACCACGGTCTCATAATGTCCCATTCTAACAATTGATGAAAACAATTTACTAAATTCGACTATACAAGGCAGAGGTTTCCTAAGAAGCATGAGCCTGAAGGATGCTAAGGCATCATCCTTGTCTTTAAACCATACCTTGTTATGCCCGCTGCCGCTGCTGAAAGAAGAAAAAAAGAAGCCCATGATACCTATTTGCTGTTGAAGACGAAATTTAACAAGAGCCCGAAAAATCACCATCGCCGCCATTATCGTCTTTCTTCACTACCCCTGTTTTTATTTTCCCCTTCTTTCTTTTGAAATGAAGAGAGAGGGGTGAGCTTGCAAAAAAGTCTTGAACTTTTTGAAGGGAGACCCGACCGCACGTGAGAGAGAGACTAGTCTCGGGCTCTCAGCTCCAATTTCTGCTCAAGTTTCCTAAGAGGAGCTCTCCTGACTCCTTAGGGGTCTTAGGGTTTAGCTATAAAAATAAAATCTTTAATCAACTAAAACAAAGTGGTAGGTAGGTAGAGCATTATTTTCTCAACCATAAATAAGGTGGAAAACCTTGAATTTTAGGAGTGAAGGTGAAATAAATTTTAGAGAAAAAATAAATTAACAATAGGGCTGTGGAACAAGGAATGACTCTTGAAGGGCAGAATATACATTTTGGCGTGGGAGCGTGAAATAAGCTTTAAATTTGAGCAGAGGTGACAATTCACTTGTAAATGCCAACAGAATCAAATCAACCTGTAAAAACAGGGTTATAATTTAACCCATTTCCCAAATTTACAAATAACCAACTATTAAGTAATCTCTATACAGTGTTTTTGGTCTTCATTAAAGTTTTTATTTTCATGAAATATTTGAAAGTATGATAATAATTGATTTTCAGAGTGTTTTTCATTTAAAAATATATTAAAATAATATTTTTTTATTTTCTGAAATTTACTTTTGATATTAGCACATCAAAACGATTTAAAAATATAAAAAATTAATTTTAAATATAAATAAATAAATTTTAACAACGGCAGCCCAAACAAGGGATATATGCCTAAGAAAGAAAAAAGAAATATGTTGAATAGTAATAATAGTAGTTTGTATTTTCCCTTAAAAATGATAATAAGTTCAATGGAATTCAACTTGAATATTAGATTAGTGAGGCCAATCCAAATTGTAGAAGAATTTATATGTTTGGAAAAAATATAATTTAATTTGTTTTGTTTTTTATATTACCCTATTATCTTCTTTTTATTCCTTCAAATATCTTTAAAAATAGAGATGGAGAAACTAGTTTTAATATTAATTTTTTCTTTTTAGTATTGTAAATTAGAGAGAGTAGCCTCTTATTTTTTTTTATACCAATTTAAAATTTAATTTTTTGACACTCAAAATAATTACAAACATCAAATTTAGAGTTCAAACTTTGTAAGTACTAGTTAAAATTTAAAACCCATCCAGTCCAAGATATGCATTAGCTTCACTTTATTTTGTATTTAATTTCTAAAAAAATTAAATATTTGAAAACGTAGATAATCCCGTAATCCTATCCATAAATTGAAGGCATGTGGATAAGTGTTGATTGATCTGATTGGTACCAATTTTCAGGTTCTTCCACCTTTGGTATTGCCCGCAAGCGAACATAGCAATAGACGTCCTTGTTCAGGTAATTCTTACGGTACTAAACTATACCATTAATGGCTAAAACCTGCAATTGCTTAAGAAAACAGGTAAATGTTCTTTGCATCCTGGGATTGATCACTTGGACAGCCACTTGCTACTTTGTTTACAGGCCATTCTGGTCAGGTAATTCTTATAACTTCTCCTGGCAAGTCTGCTCAGGGGCCATTTCAACTAGAATTGAGAAAACCGACTCAAGAACAAAGGGAATCTGCTATGCACTGGAAGTGTTTATGAAATAACAAGAAACGCTAAATGAGACGAGCAGTTTCAGAGCACAATTTTTATTTTATTTTTCTCTTTCAGAGAGAAGACATGTTGATGTATCGAGAGGACGCTTCTGCAAGTATATCAAAAGAAAAACGAGTCTAGCAAGTGGAAATATTTAGCAAAGGGAAATAGAGGGATAAAACAAATACTAACACTTAATAGAAAACCATGCATCATTTACAAGCACAGGGAACCACAAATTTGAACTTAATCAATAGTGCATAATGAAATAGAAGATCAACACATGGCGAATGTTAGATGAACAGAAGCAGGAATACAAGCAGGTAAGCCATGTCCAGCAGCATGAAATCTATTTCCATAGCTTTTTCATTTTTTAGCTCAGTTTGAAATTTTGATGGTTGTTGTTTTTTGAGCTGTCCTGGCACGCCAGAGAAGGTCCAGGAACAGTAGCTCTGCAATTTCTTTAATTAATTTAATTCGTTGATTCTTCTAAAAAGTATACACCTGTGTTCACATCAGAAGGATAATAGAAGACATGCAAAAAGCAGGGAGGAAAAAATACAAGAGACAAGGGCTGCATCTAAGCTTAACTATAGATTAAAGTGTAGCAGTCTTCCATGTATTTCTACATGGTTAGTCAGCAAACTGGATTTCTGATATCGATCCTTGCGGATCTAGCCAACAAAAACAACATCCACAATGTCTGGAAACTTCTCCTTAATGGCTGCTTTGATTCCTGAACCAATAGACTCAGGTCCCGTGTACTCAACACGGCATCCCCCATTCTCAACAGATAGCACTTCCACGCTCCCCCCAAAGTTTTTAATAGCTGGTCTCAGTATATCCAGATGATCATTTACTGCCTACATTTCCACAACAGCCAGAATTAAATTACTATTACAATAATCAAACAAATTCAACACAAAAAACTAAAAATAAAGAAAGGGTATTGCAAGATGGGACTTGCCTCAACGGTTGTCTCCTTTGGTTCTTCGAAAGATAATTGGCGAATATCTTGAACAGCATCTCCAAATTTTTCTTTAAGAACTCTTTCAATTCCCATTTTCATGGTGGTTTCTGAGCTAGCACAGTTCCCACATGCTCCTGTTATTCATTCAAATTGGGTAAGCAAACCCATCATGTGTGTGTGTGTGTAAGTCAAGAAAAATTGGATTCAAGTGAAGAAGAAATGACCTTGGAGTTTGAGAGTGATAACACCATCTTCAACAGACACAACATCGACGTTTCCACCATCAGAAATCAAGTAAGGCCGAACCTCCTCTAGAACAAGATCTACGTTTTGAGGGTTGAGCTCGAATTGCTGGGCCGAGTGCAGTCCTGGAGATGAGGAACCAGTGGGCGCTGTCGCTTTTATGGCAGTTTTTTGGAAGATCCTTCTTCCAATTCCAACAAGTGGTATGCGTTGTTTGGTGGTTAAGGATTGGGGTGGGCATGGACGCGAAATGATTGATGGGATTTTCGGACAAGAAGGTAGGATTTTGAGCAGCGCCGTTGACGCCAAAGATGCCATGATTTTTGTATGTTTTTTTAGGCGAGGGGAATGGATTGATTGTTTTGGGAATTCCTTGCCAGCCTGCCTGTCTGCCTTGCTTTGCTCCGGCCTCACCCGCCGGGTAATTAGCAATTAGTTTTATTTTAAATTATTTTTTTATTTAAAAATATATTAAAATAATATTTTTTTAATTTTTAAAAATTACTTTTAAAATTATTACAGCAAAACAATTTAAAAATATATAAAAATTAATTTTAAATAAAAAAAATTCAAACTTTCATGGAATATCATTTGAAATGTAATTTCAAACAGTACTTAGATAATTTGTTAATGTTCTCTCTTTTAGCATTTGATTGCTATAAAAAAATAAAAAAAATATAGAAATAAAATTATGTTTAATAATAGCATATAGGATAAATTGATTGTCTTTATATTCTATTTGGTTATGGTAGATTATAGTTTGGGAAAAAAAAAAGGAAGGGCTTGAAAATTTTGACTAGTTGACATTTAAAGCTTAGATTATTACCAAGTAAGGTAATTAGAATTCAACAATACAAGCTTGAGTTGGTTTGTGATGATTGTTAGATAGATTAAAGAATTTTAAGTTAGGGTTTGTAATGAAAATTAAGGGAAATATGATTTTCTTTGAGATCGTGGACTATAGTAGGAGAAAATGGGAGAGAAATTATGGAGAAAAATGAAAGAGAACATGTATTCTCTTGATGAAAGTTTCAGCCAGGGTTAAGAAAAAAAAAGGTTTGAACTCAATTCATTTAATTGACATGAAAACTGAGCGGTATTGTATTCACTTACATTAAAAAATAAGTATTGTATTTACTTACATTAAAAAATAACAGGTGATGAATAAAATGTGAAATTTTTTTGAAAAAAATGTATGATCCCTTGTGTTGGATTAAGGCCATTGATTTAAATTGACATGGTAATTGTGTAAGAATGTGTTGTTTTAAAAATAAAAATAATTGACCAGTGAACAAAACCATAGAGTACAACGGAGCTCCATGGCCAAAAAAACAAAAAGAAAAAAGAAATAACTTAGAAGTTGATACAATTATGATAATGTTTGTGAGATGTAATGAACGTGTGTACATGATTATGCAAATAATAAATCAGAGGAGTTGAATTGTTTCTATGCAATGATAATGAGTTTTTAATTAATTATGAATTTTATCATTTCAAGTATTTTGGACAAGTGAGAATTTTACTTGTATGTGAATTGGTATAACGAGTAAGTTTTTACTTTAAAGAGTTTTGGCTATCTCAAGTAAAATGTAAATTGGATTGATTGGTTTTTAAAATACTGCGTTTTAGTGGTGCTGTAAGTTATATGGAATGACAATGTTTATTTTAAACTGCAGAGGATGAATGAAAATACTTAATGACTTGTTAAATCCTTATATCTAGGTAGTTTCATCACCTAATTTATAAAGAAGATTATGACTTGAAAATGATAAAATTTTGGATAAGTCTTTTCATGAAAGTTGTTGCTAAGGATGTTAGCTTTCAAATGAGACTGAATTTTTTTATATATATAATTTGGAGTTATAAAACTTCAGGTATGGGTTAAAAAATGAGAGAATGTTGAATTGAATGTTGTTAAACTGATTCAATAGGTGACTATAATGGGTAGTTTTGGGTGTGTTAATGGCATAATTGAGTTTTATTCTCTTAAGTAAACTTGTAGCTTTGTACCTTAGCTTTCATAAGAAATAAGCCACACCCATAACTAAATTCTATAACTTTGGTTATGATTAAAATAAGCAACGATGTTTTTAAAGTAAGACTTGAATGATAGAAGTTATAAGAATGAAACTTTAGTATATTAAAGTATACATGTGTGTATGAATTATAAGAAGTTTTGACTGTTAATTAGATCGAGAATGTATATTGAATGAAAAGTTTAAATGAAATTTCAATATAAGCCAAATTATAAACGAGGATTAAGTGTTAAAATAAATCAGCTTAGATTATTATACTATGTGGAATGAGCATTGAATGAAAAGTGATATGGTATACTTGTTAATATAAAAGATGTATTGTATAACAACAAGGAAATATATCTAGAGCACAAACAGCAGGTAGGTGTATACCACTTCGATACTCTAGTATTAAGACAAATGATTGTAATTTCATTTAACGTGCCTTGTTTTTTAAACTAGTATTGATGTGATTGGAACTAGCTTCCCGATAATAGGACTAGTACCCAACAATGGGCAGAGGAACTAACTTCTTAGTAATGTGATTAGTACCTGGTAATGGGCAAAAGGACTAGCTTCTCGGTAATGACACTAGTAACAAGTAATAGGCGGAAGAACCAATTATTTCGTAACAGAACTAGTGCCTGGAAATGAGCAAGAGAAAACTAGTTACTTGGTGATGGGGCTAAAGCCCAATAATAGGTAGTGAAGCTAAACACCTGGAAATAGGAGATCATGCTGAGAATGGTCTAGTGGCATTAGGTTGATGATGATCGGGAAATATGATTTATTATGATGTTTTGATAAAATCATAAAAAGAAGATGGATTGAAAATGATGAATTAAAATTAAAATGTATCATTAAAATTGTTTTATTGATTGTTGTTTCATGATATAGTTATGTTTATAATGTGTGGTGAATCAATTTAGATATTCTATAACTGCATGCAGAATGATAAATATTTAGAACTCGAATTAATAGACATGTAATTAGTAATCCTTCTGTAATGTACCTAGACATGTAAATAATATTAATCCTCGTGATGTTATAATACTTTTGATTTAACTCTTATTATGTTATTACATGCTTACGACTTTTTTTAAATATGTAAGAATTATATATATTAATAACTTGGATTGTTCTGGTTATTTTTATGACAAGTATTGAAACTATGGTTATTAGATGAATTTCTAATGATAATTCCATTTTAAGTGTTGATTTATTTATACATCATTTAATTATACATATATTGTGACTTTGAGTTGTGTTTATGCGTAATGAAGTCCAAGATAGTTAGACATGATTGTGATGTTGATTTGCTGTGTGTTTGAAGTTGTTGGTAACTTGATACGGTTCAATTATAAAGGAAATTTCACCGAAATTTCAATAGATCTATTAATAATTGGAATTATATGATCATTTGAATATATATATATATATATATATATATATATATATATATATATATATATATATATATATATATATATATATATATTGCTATCTAAATACAAGAGGATGTTACATGTGATTCGAGATGACCCAAATTTAGGTTTTAAAACTATAATATTAGTCATTTCTATCAGCACATGTCATAATTTGATAATTTTAGAATTGAGAATTTTTTATAATGATAATAAAAAAATAAAAAAAATAAAAATATTGTTTTTAAAAACATGTCCTTTTTGTACTTCCTTACAGAAGTTCACTCTAAAATTGCTTAAAAGATAAATTTATTTTTATATACTCGTCTTTGTTTATATGTTTCTTTCATCAAATATATTTTTTGTTTTCACTGTTTTTATCTTTTTTGTCATAAAAATATAACCAAACGCTTGAATCAAAATTATTTTAAATATATAAAAAAGAAGTTGTGTAAGCATTATTAATATAGTTTTAGTAGAAAAAAAATTTTAATTACAAATTATAAATTTAATGCATATATTTAATAAAATAAATTGAGAATTATATGCAATAATAAATATTAAAAAAAATCTTAACATTAAGTAAACATATTAATTTTTTTTGGAATAGGATTTTATCATTATCTCATATTTTAAATTGTGAAATTTATAGTTTAATCATGTTAATTTATTCAATATATTAATATTGCAACATATGATTTTGCAATTTTTTTTTTAATATATGATGTAACAGGGTATCATTCATGTTTCTTAAAAGTGTTTTGGCCGGCATGTATCAAATTTTTTACTTCTCAATGGCTTTATAATTTGTTTAAGGTTAAAAAGAAAAATATTCGACCAGCTGCATGGGAAAAAAATATAGTTTCGAGCTAAAACTGCACATTTCCCACCCAGCACAACAGAACACAGGCACAAAGACCGCGCAATCCCGCCAAAACACCACTAAAAATTATCCATCCACTTGCTGCTTGCCACTTGGCTTAACAGCATTTGACCGTGAAAGGCACCCAAAACAACAAAACCCCTTCTGCCTAGGGTTTTCTTCTTTTCAGTACACAAAATGAAAAAAAAATATGGCAGGCTTAGATTCGAATCCCCAACCCCAACAAAACCCTCATCAGCAAAACCAGACCAGCAAGGCGTTCTTCAACAAGGGCGAGGAAGTAGAAGTAAGCAGTGAGCAGGAAGGTTTTAGGGGTGCATGGTATTTAGCTACCATTTTAGATTTCCCAACACCATCACAACCACAATCAGCCTCGGAGAAGAAAAGGAAAGCGATTGTTCAGTACAAAACTTTGGTTACTGAAGACGGGCCTGCTCCTTTGTTAGAACAAGTCGACCCTCAACTCATTAGGCCTTTGCCTCCTCAAGATTCGCTTAGAAATGGCGGGGTTTTTCAAGAAAACGAAGCCATTGATGCAAGTCTTAGATTTGGCTGGTGGTCTGGTGTTGTAAAGAAGGTTCTTGATAGGGGGGCAAGATATATGGTTTATTTTGATAACCCTCCTGATGTTCTTGATTTTGATGCCAAAGATTTAAGGATTCACTTGGATTGGGTTGATGGCAACTGGGTCCGACCCGAAATGCAGCAGGTATTTCTCATTTTCTTGAAACTGGAGCTTTTGAAGTTCGCTTTTTTATTATTTTTTGGTGTTTGATTGATTGTGTATTGATATTGTTTAGATGTTTATGAAATTGTGTTGCATGTTCTATCAATAGTCTTAAATATATCTAACTGTGGGTGTTTTCGAAATCTTAGTAGAAATTGAATGGCTCAATTGCATGTTGTGTTTCGGAGATTTGGACTCTGATAATTTTTCTTGTGGTCCTACATGCACGAGTGAAAGGATCACTTTGAGTCATTTATTTTAGCTGCTATTTCTTTCTCTGTGCATCTGCTTAGCTTAATCAATTCCTTATCTTTTGGTAAGTTAACAAACAATCTCCCACTATTTGCATGCCTATAGTGTATGACAGCTTGTGTTATGTTAAGTTCTGGAAATGACATGCAGTACCTGCTCGATACTTTCTTAGTGCCCCAGCTCTATCTAACCTGAATACGGTTATTGAATTTCAACTTTCGTTATCTGTCAATGCCCCAGCTTTGGATTTTAATTCATCCTGTATTAATTTGTGAATTCATCATCCATGATCCATTTCTTTGGGCTTCCACAATCTCTAAAATCAATACTGACATTGTTCTTTCTATATATATATGTGTGTAAATGCCTTTTGTTTTACTTGTTTATCATATCAGTGATTTTATTTCTCAATTTGATTTTTAAAGCAAGCAACAGGGTCGGTTTTTAGCTCAGGAACTGAAGTAGAAGTGAACCTTGAAAAAGATAATGTACGTGATATTTGGTTACCTGCAGTTGTCATCAAGGAAAATGAGGATAGAACTTTCTTGGTAAAGTGTCAAAGCTCATGGAATAGTGATGAGGCCGGAACAATGAAAACAATTGTAGATTCCCTTCACATTCGGCCCACTCCTCCTCATGCAGACAGAAATTATGAGTTGCTGGAAAGGGTAGATGCACACTATGGAATTGGTTGGAGATCTGGAGTAATTACAAAACTTCTTGCTGGGAGGAGATACAATGTCTTTTTTAAGCAGGGAAATGAGGACAGGGAACTTAGTCAATCGAAGATAAGGCCTCATATGGAATGGGTTGATGGAAAATGGATTAGTAAAAAGGTATAATATTCATTTGGGTTATTATGTAAGTTTGTGTTCTGCTTAGTAGCAAGTGGCTGTTGTTAAATATGGCGCTGGTTATACATCTAGATCTGTTCCTATGGGTGGAAAGATTCATTCCCGACAGTGTGAGCTATTAGGTTCAGCTTTTCCTCATTGTGTCAATTAAGCTAAAGCTCACTCTTTATATAGAGTGGTTTTATTGGAACATGAAGTGATCAACATAGGACATCTATGGTCTTTATGGTCAATCAGTTTAAGATTAATTTGGTCCATATGGGAGAAAAAAGAAGGGAAAACGATTAAAAATTGAGCTGTTGACCATGGTGTAGGAAGTGTGCTGGCATGAATCTGATTCACTTTTGTATTGCTTCAGATGTCATCTTACAATGTATAGTTTTATCTCATGTGTGCCAGCTCACACAGACACATGTATTTACCTGCACTTCTCTTATAAGCAACTTCACATGTTTTGCATTTTGCACGAGGAAGTATTTAGAATGCATAATTAATTGACTAGTTTAGCATAGGGAATGCAACATGTCTTACCTTACTTTCCTTGACATGTAAATGGGCAGTGGCTGAGGAGCTTAGGTGATCATTTGGGCTGTGTTTTCTTTTGGTGCAATAGTTTGATGCATTTATTTTCTAAAGTTTGACAGGATTGTATGAAATGAAGCAAGGAAGCTAAAAACATGGCAGATAATTCCCGTCATCTTTTTGTAGCTTAACTTCTCTGTTTTTTGTTCAGGAAGTTGGAATTCTTTCTGATAGTCGAGGACAGTTTGGTAGCACCAACAACAATAAAAACCCTGATGTGGCAGAACTACACAAAAGCTCAAGTGCTTCCGAAGATAAGACCAAAGAGAAAACAGTTTCCACTAGCATAAGAAATATGGCAGAGCAATCAACTCATTCGGGTGAAAAATCAGCGAAGAAGCCAAAGCCAACACTTTATAATTGTAGTGGCATGCGTTCAAACCCTTCCAGTATGCTAATTGAAATAGATGCTATTGAGGCCCCATTATCAGTTTCAGCACTGCAGTCTAGGAATATCCCAATTGAAATGTCAAGTAATGAAATTCTTTGCGGTTTTACCTCTTCAAAAACAGGAGGTAAAAGAACAAGATGCATAGAAAAACTTGTTGATGCTCAGCCTTCTAACAAAACCGAGAATTCTTCTGCAGGAAAGGCAACTGTGAGTTGAATTTCGTCATTTGAATCCTTCATTGATTTTTTACACTCTATACTTCTAATAGAAGCATTTTTTTGGGATGGTCTGCACACCCTGCCGGTGATCCAGTGAAATATTCAGATATCGACATATGATTTATGCCAACCTTGATTGGCATTTTGGGAGTATGGTGGGTCCATGAGACACTGTTATATTGAAAGTCTTACTTGCAGTCTCTCAGCCACAAACTTATTGCATGCAGAACATTTATGAAACTAGCAGTAGCTCAAATGCACTTGGAAGATCAAATAAATCTTTTTACTTGTTTTTGTCACAAGCAAAAATGAAATATTGCTCAACGGATTAGGCAATAATTGAGCCTAGTTGTTTTAAAATAAACTAAGTTTAGCTTTCTTGTTGGCATTGACGGTCACCTTTCTATGCTCGCTTTTGTTTGTTCTGTCAGTCTTTCTGAGAGAACCTTATTCTACCATAATTTTTTCTGTATTTTTTTTCCTTTTGCTGATTGGCATTGCCTCTTATAGATGCAGAAGACTAAGCAACTGAAAGCACTTGAATTGGACTGCCAGAAAGTGGAAATTATAACAAGGATAGGGAGAGTCACCAAATCGCCATTTAGAAGTCCAAATGCTTCAGCAGCAGGTATATGTTTCTTTACTTGTTAATGCCTGTTACATTGCTTATTTCTTTTATTCACAGGATCTCTTATATTGAGTGATTTTCAGTGAAGGATGGCAATGCAGTGGACGTTGCTGTCCAAGGCATCAGTGAGATTGACTTTAAAACAAAAGAAATTGATGTCCCTTTCATCATGGGATTAAAAGCTACAGAGGGCATTTATCAGGATGACAAGGAAACACTGAAGCTTCTGAGGGATCAGAAGAAGAGTTTGAATGATTCAGCAAAAGATAAGAACTTGGTAAGCAAGAGGTTTCCTTTTCTGTTGAGCTGGGGTTTGGGGGTGGTGGTGCTGCGCTTAAAAGCTTAGGAAAACTGCCAAGATAATTTGATAGGTATGAGAACATCTAATTATGAGAAAGAGATGGTAGACTGGTGACAGGATAAAACAGTTAATGTTTTGGAATTTATGATACTAATTCATCTGCAGTAATGCTTGTAATGGTTGTGATTAATGGAATTTAGTTTTGAAGTTTCCATGAAATTACAGTTTCAGACATTAACATTAGCTGGTCCTTTAAAAATGTTGCCATATTTTGGAATGTTATACTAGGTTGCAAGCTCTCTCTTTGTAATGGTAACTTGCTTGTTACTTCAACATGCTGGATAGAAGTGATATTCTGTTATTGGATAGAAAAAAGTGATACTCTTCAGTGTAGCTTGTTTGAGTGGTTGCACAAGTGATTGGTGTTCCTATTTTGGCATCCTACCATTGACCAAAGTTTTGAAGAAATCACAGTGCACAGCCATTTCATTGGTGTTGGTCATGAAAGTTGGTTCCAATTTTCAGGGGATTAAGTGGCCAAGGGTACATGCGGTTTTTCATTTCATTGCCATTAAAATGTGCAAAGGCTTGGAACATAAAATAGTGTTTAAGGGTTCCCAATTATGATTACTTGTATAGGAGGTTATCACAATGTTCTTTACTGCTCTTTTTGGTGCAGGAACATGTAGGAAGCAGTCAAAGAAGAAAGAGGGGAAGGCCGTGCAAATTAACTATAAACTCAAAGGCTTCGGTGACTAGTATGTAAATGCTTTAAACCACAACTTTTGGCTGGTCATTTTGTTATAATTTTTTAAAGATACAGAGATATGCCATATAACATGCAGGTAGGGAGGACCGTGGCTCTGGGGACATTGCTGATGAAGTTGTACAAGTGGTTGTGAAAGACCTTACAATTAATGAAGTTGAGTGGCTGACACAGGCAAGGATGGAACCTAAAGGTATGGAGGGCTTTAAACCTGAGTTATTCTATGCCTTCCTTCAAGGAACATCTGTTGTGGAGGTTTAAGCTAAGAAAAAGGAGGTTTCGGATTTATCAACCAATACCCAGAATGCAATGAGCCATATAATGAGGATACCACAGGGAAAGAAAGAGAAAGTGCCAAATGAAACTACTGTGAAGTATTAGACAAACAGCTTTAGCTGTCATCAAAAGGGTGACTAAAGCAAACCAATAACTTCATTACTTTCCACTGTGATGACATAGATATTGATTTTAGGAGTTGCCACCTAGTCATCCTGCAACATTAGGTTTGCTTATAGCATGGCATGCTTTTAACTTCTGTGGTGGATAAACTTATTTTCTGTTTTGTCATAGATGTCTTAGAAAGATTAAATTCTCTTGTTGATTTTTTAAATGGCCACTACAACAAATCCAGTTCTAAGTTCCTGATTCTCCATTTCTTTTGCCATGTTTATTCAACTGAATAATAGCGTTGGTTCCTGAAATCTTTCCTAGGAGAAGGGACACTGAAGTATTGGTTCTCTTGTTTGATACAACCTCCTGTCCAGAAAAATGAAGTGAATGTATATAAGCAAATCATGGGATACTGGTTAGTTCATCATGTGGGAGATATTTCTCCAGAAAGTTGATAGCATGAGAAGATACTTTTCCTTTTCTCTTGGTCCTGCCTCTCTCTCACGCACTCTTTAGTCTTTACCATAAGAAAAACAAGAAGCATGGAAAGCTACACACGGATTTGAATATATGTATCCATTACTAAAGCCTGATTGGAATTATGCAGTTTCTCAAAATTCTTCAAGAGAGAGAAGCAGTGAAGTTTCCAAGACAGATTTCATGTCGAGGGAAGTTGATGCAGCTGTTGCTGCTGCATCGAAGAATGTAGCTGATGATGATCAACCTCTATCAACCTGGTTTGGGGGAGTGCATGCTTCAACAAGTCTCGGAGAACTAAGTAAGTCAAAACATTTAAATGATCCCTCTTGTAATTTTGCTTATTATAAATTTCCTGTTCAGGATCATCTACTGGTAGGGCTGCAAGTGGAGGGAGTGAGGCTAGAGAAAAACAAGCTGTAGCAGTGGAAGCTTGTACAATCGATGCAAAAGGCAATGACACTCTGGTGGAAAATCAGTCTGTACCTTTTGTAAAGAGGTCTCCAGTTTGGAACACGATTGAATCTATGGAAGTATTCCGAGCCATCCCGCAAAAACTGCATTTTCATCCTTTGACTGAATGTAAAGAAGAGTATCGTGAAGGATCAGCCATTGGTATTATGGTAACATTTGCTAGTTTGTTTGATAAGATAACCTCACTTCAGTTTGATGATTGTAGAAGCATATTGGAGAGCACATTGGAAAGTCTTCTTGACTTGGAGAAGCATGGATTTGATATCACTGTGCCACGTGGTAGGTTGAATGAATTGCTTTCAATTAAAGATGGGCAAGGGGAGGCACTAAATGAATCCAAAGATGCTGAAGGGAAATTACGAGTGCATACTGATGAGAAAAGAAAGCTGGAAGAGAAGAGGAACGATATTGAAAAGAAGATTACTGAGCTACAGGAAGAACTTGCTTTAACCAAGGCAAAGATGGAGGTTAAGAACCTTGATCTTCTCAAGTTGCAATCCCATGCTAATGCCATAAATGAACGGATTAAAAATGCTCGGGATCATTTCGGAAAAGTAGCCTCTGCTCCTTGGAACCCCCCCTGATTCACTGTAATCTCAATGAGTTTTCTTGGCCCCTGCACTTGGGTAAGTGGAGCATAGCGACTGAAAGTTGTTTCGTTAATGCTTCAACGTAGTGATCATGAAAGTGTAGTTAACTAATTTCAGCTGTGTATTTATTACCTTTGGCTGTGTTGCATGGTTAATGATGAAATCTTTTTGGTGCCAAGTGTATGGGAATGTAGTTCGTCTCGAAACGGATGAAAGCTTTAATTTGGCTGGATTTTATCATCATTCAGGGTGATGGGTCATCTTCATGTTCAGAACATTAGATGTACCACCAAGTATTTGAATGATCATGTATATCATTGTCAAACAAACAAAGCACGTGTTTTTCAAGTTAATGCATTTATCATCATGTAAAAAAAGAGTTTGAAATTCTTTCTAATCATTGAAAGTTTTAGTGAGGTCAAATTGTGAGAAATTAGTAAGCATATATTTTCTTTTTTTGGGAGAATCTTAAGCATGATTAAATTTGTTTAGGATTTGTATTAATTTCTGTTTTGTTTTCAAAATTTTCCATCATAAAATCAAAATTGCATATGAAAGGTAATTGTTAATTTGAGATATTTAAAGAGCATTATTTATTTTTTGTTAAAAATTATTTTTTATATGTATTTTGAATTGTTTTAATGCGTTAATTTTAAAAAATAAAAAATATTATTTTAATATATTTTTAAATAATTTTAAAAATAATTGCAACCATTCTCTCAATGATTTGTGAGTGATAAATAGCAATCTGTCATGAGTTATTTTTAACTGTAGAAGTACATGTTTTTTTAAAAAAACTTTCTGTTAAATATATTCAATAATAACACATCCAGCAGTTAAAATTCATATAAACAAATATGTCATAACTATTAAAAAGGGGAATAGATGAAAACAAGAATTTGGAATACAAAAACTACATGAAGAAACTGTCTTCACTTGAGGGCTTGATTAATCGAGTATAAAAAATGCAAAGGAAAGATAAGAACAGGAAAAAAAAAAAAAACAGCAAGAATAAAATCTTTTGTTAAGATCTGAAAATTTTTCTTATATTTTATCCAAACTTTTTATATTTGTTTATGTTAATGCATTTACCAGCTTATAGAAAAAAAGATTTCGAACATTTTTCTAATAACTGAAAATTTTAGTGAGGCTAAATTGTGAGAAATTAGTATGAGTGTATTTGTTTTTGCAGTCAAAAATTTTTTTTCAAAAAATATTATTGTTTTGATGCATTGATATCAAATATAAAATTGTTTTAAAAAATCATAATGATGTATTTTCTAGTTAAAAAACACTTTAAAATATAAACACTACCACAATTTCAAACAATACCATTATGATTTGTTTGGTAATTTGATTTAACCATCGTTTTGTTTTTAGAACTGATTTTTTAATTATTTTTAGATGATTTTAATATGTTAATATATAAAGTATAAAAAAATATTATTTTAAAACATTATTCATTTATAATACATTAATAAACACACGCTACATTGTTAAGACACTAAGTGCAAGCTCAATCATCTTCAAACCCCATTAAGCGAGTATAACATTCACGTGGTGTGTGCTCTTTACGGGGTGACAACTCCTCAATCATATCGGAGCCTGTAATCTCTGTAATCTTCTCTCATGACACAAAACATATAACCATGTCAGCTTTGCGGGTGATAATAATGATGATCATCGGCTTCAACGATGGGAGAGTGCTCGACATGAGGAAGCAATGTCGAGACTTGGGATGCCTCTGGTCAATTCACTAATGCTTTGGTCCAAATTTGCTGCCTGCCTGTTAAGGATGGATCCTCAACTGGAACTGGAAAAAGAGAGAAGAAAAAAAGAAATATAGCGGTAATGCAAGCATAGAATCCACTCCAAACGACCCAATCACTTCTTGACCTAGGTGGGGTTTACCTTAGCTTATTTGTTCACCCACTTTTTGACCTAGGAGGGATTACTCCAGCTTAATTGTTCACCCAATATTTCAAAAGAGCCTTAATAGTAGTAGTTCATTTATTTTTGTTTTTTTTTTAATCAAAGCACAAGGTTTAGCAATTAATCAGTAAGCAGGTAACACAAATTTGATCGAGTGCTTCCCGCGTAAATAAATATCATAGACTGCAACGATTCCACATCCAAAAACAAATGTGGAGGCTTAAAACACAATAAAAATGACGATACAAAAGCTACTAATTGAAGAAATGGTACAGGCCAACTTGGCCAAAGCAACTGGATCCATAAAGGCAGTTGTATCGCAGAAGAGTACTAAATAGCTTCTAAAGAACAACCGCACTTTTCTTTTCTGGAAAAACTGGAAGGGTCCAGCAACTCATGGAGCATTCATTTTCTGTTCTTGTTGTCCTCCCTCTCCCTCTCCCGCTTCTTGTAAAGCTTTTCAAGAACCCGCTTGGCCTCACATTGTGGGAAGTTATCCAAGTCGTAGTAATGTGATGCTATGTCCACCAACCTGAACACCAAAAAATAAAAGTCAAGCATTTAGAGGCACCATTGAAAAGACATCAATCACTTATTCAGTCCCAAAATCAACAATTATTCATTAAAATATTAAAAAAACACATTATTATGTCCACTTGCTATTGACCGCAACCAAATTCTAACATGGTCCTTAAAGACGAGATATGAACACAAACAAGCACTAAATGAAGGATAAACTAACCATTCACCACGAATGTCTAGCACGGTCCGAATATAATTCCTGCTGGTTAGGACATACTCGTTGTAAATCACCCACTCTGGCTTGTGATCCAAACAATTTGATGGATGCAAATGCACCGCCTGAAAAACAAATTAACACCACCAAGCAAAATTGTTATATAACAAACATCTTTCTATAATCAATCTTGAACGAAAAGAACATTAGAGCATCACTGCAAAAATAACAAGTTGAAAATACATGTTTAATTTTCCACATACTTGGTTGTCTTTCACTGTCAAATAGTGTCCAGATCGTTCAAGGTGAGCAACCTGCATAAAGTATCCGGCTAATATAGCTTTTCTTATGTTGATGTAGTAGTCGCGGCTGTTGAAGTCAGTGCTGCATAACCTGAGATTAAACCTGGCCATGATACGGACAAGCTGTTGTCTTACATTGTCAGCAGCCTTCAATGCCCTATGATTGATAAAATTTTCATAGCACCAGGATGGATCCTCATCTGCAATTCATTCACCAATAGGTAAGAATCTGACATAAATGACAATTATCGCAGACAATCAAATTTTAGAAAAAGAGAAATAGAATAGAGTAAAAGTACTTACTGTTTTGCTTAAATGCATGGTATACGTTCAACAGCGTGAGGTGATCCCCATCAATGTGCCCAAACCTAGCCTTCGCTTCATCGGCAGCCTTTTGAGCCTCCCTAGGGCGGACAAAGCAATTGGGTACTAAAGAAAGAATTTGGTTACCACAGAAGAGGCCCATGGTAGGTCAGCAGATGCAAACAGGCGAGACGATACCATTTGCTTCATGAGATAATACTGAGAAACTGCAACTATCTGTATCAGCACTAACTTAGAATCTGATGGTGCATGCCATCCGGGGGCATGGAACCCATACACGACAGTTGCTGACGACAACCTAATTGGACACATCAATTCTTTAACTGCATACATGCGTACTTGCAAACACATGTAAGCAGTTAAACAATTAACACAGTGCACAGAAAACTGGCTGCACACATGACATAAAAGAGGGATGCATCTGATAATACTGCAACCCAATGGCATCTACTCCCCTTATATCATTTAGACCAGACTCAAGACCGCTTAAAATAAAATAAACATGGTTGCAAAAAATACCTGAAAGCATGGCTGAAATTGAAAGAATTTCATTCGAACAGTTGAATTCAGGACTCACAACGAGCATCTTTGACAGTTGAGGATCCAAGGGAAATTCACTCATGATCTCCCCAAGCTTTGTCATGTTCCCCTCATCATCCAATGCCCCTAAATAATTCAACACCTCCAATGCTCGCATCAATGTCTCAGGGGCAGGAGGATCCATGAAATCAAAGTGCACCAGATCATCAATCCCCAATTTCTTCAACGTTAGAACTGTATTTGCAAGGTTTGACCGCAATATTTCTGGAAAGGTCTGTGGCTGGAGATCCTGATTGAAACTCCTCTCTGTGTAGAGTCTAAAACATTTGCCTGGTTGAGTTCTTCCAGCACGTCCTGATCTCTGGTGAGCACTAGCCTTTGATATCGGGGAAACTAACAAAGATTCAACCCGCACTCGGGGGTTATAAACCTTTTGTTTAGAAAAACCAGGGTCAATAACATAGACAATACCATCTATAGTCAAAGAAGTTTCCGCAATGTTTGTTGACACCACAATCTTCCTTCCAGAAGGGCCACCCTCCTGTAGTGGAGGCGGAGCAGGTTCAAATATTTTTTGCTGCATGGCCGGTGGAAGCGTAGAATATAGAGGCACTATTTTCACTGGCCCTACTTGGTCCCCTAAATTTCCAATTTCTTTTGTTATTTTTCGGCAAGCATCTTCTATCTCCTCCTCACCAGTTAGGAAAACAAGTATGTCCCCATGGGGTTCACACAAGTGTATCTGGACAACTGTCCGAATAGCTGCCTCTAGGTAATCTCTCTCAGGTTCCTGGGTATAGAAAATCTCAACAGGATGAAGCCTGCCAGGAACTTTCATAAGAGGTGCTTCACAAAAATAACCCTGAAATTTCTCAGCCTCTAGCGTTGCACTCATTACAACTAGCTTCAGGTCAGGCCTATTTTTCAGCACTTCTTTAATAAGTCCAAATAGCACATCTGTTGCTAGAGTTCTTTCATGAGCCTCATCAAGTATTATTACTTTGTACCTTTCCAAAAGCGGATCTGTCATTGCCTCTCTTAAAAGCATACCATCAGTCAGATACCTGCCAGAAAGGAATAAGAAAAATTAGCACACAACTTAAATCCAAGAATCTTGGGAAAAAAGAAGTAACATAGAGGAGCTGAAGAACTCACTTCAAAACCGTTCTTGCACCGCTACAGTCTTCAAAACGGATGCTATAACCAACCTCTTCACCTATAGTAACGTCCATCTCCTCAGCAACACGCCTAGAAACAGACATTGCAGCAACCCTTCGAGGCTGGGTACACCCAATCATCATTTTCCTGCGTCTATCTGAAGATTCTAATTCGACAGCTTCCAAAACAAACTGAGGAATCTGTACCATCACAAATTTCTAGTTAGTTAAGTATTGCTTCTTTTTTTT
>Ga0325411_1001608_pt1 | contig 25236 bp, 21 predicted proteins | sample PopdelMetagenome_13_FD_206181 | JGI IMG/M metagenome (GOLD analysis project Ga0325411, IMG submission 206181) | Populus deltoides microbial communities from Bellville, Georgia, United States - Xylem-PdIQD-R4 | ecosystem: Host-associated > Plants > Phyllosphere > Stem > Wood/Secondary xylem... | reverse complement strand
TTGTTATTTCCATTGATGATGGGGGTGGGTGATCATGCCTTAAAAAAAGCATTTCGAATACGGTTCAAATACAAGATGTGCTGCTAGAACAGAGAGATATACGAATAAAGGACAAGGTTCAGCGATACAATTAAAGAACACCAACAGACAATAGTACCTCTTGATGGATGGCAAGGTACACAAACAAAGAGCAAAACAGGCTTCGCTTGTTTTTGTTCTACCGAGTCTATCTGTTGATCGAGGGTGAGAGAGATGCAAATAGATAACCTCCGGTGGATGGGGAACCCTACAGTGAGAGGCTTAGATGTTATTAAGAGTGAGTAAAAAAATTGAAAAATTGAGAAATTCAGGAAAAAAAATAAAAAAACTGAACCGTTAAAAAAAACCGATTAAAATTTTAAAAAACCCGACCGGTTCAGTTTCGGTTTTATAAACTTAAAACCGAAAAAATCAAACCGAATCCAAACGAAAAAAAACCAAAAAAAACCATGTGGATTTAATGAAAGTTTCGATATCAACACTTCGCCTGAAACATTATAACCTTATTGAGGCTAGTGGTTCTATTTCTTTCACTCTGATATTCGATCTTTATAATCCATTTGACCATGTCGTGGTGCTCCTGCGCTGCAATCGACATCTCTCCCGAGTAAAAAACACAATACTTTCTTGTGCTTTCTAGTTAAAAATTTATTAAAATAATACTTTTTATTTTTATTTTTATTTTTATTTTTAATATTAGTAAATTAAAACAATTGAAAATTATATAAAAATATTAATTTAATATTTTTTAAGGTTAGAATCAGTTTAAAAATTACTCTGAAGAATGAGAATTAATATCTGTAACTGGAAGTTATTATATCCTGGCAGTCGTACCAAACTAATACAAGGAGAAAAACGTGTACGGTCTGCTCATTTATCAGTTAAAATTATTATCATCCTTCCAAAAAGCGTCGACATCTCAACTAACGGCGTACTTGAATGATGGTTCTAGTCTAATGCCATCATAATCTTTCTTAATTAATTCACTATATTAGCCGTCTAATACAATTTTCAACAACACTAACTTCATCATTGTATTTTATTGTACCCTGTTTGTTTTTTTATTTTAAAAATATTTTAAATATTTTATTTTTTTTATTTCAAATTATTTTAATGTGATGATATTAAAAATATTTTTTAAAAAAAATATTATTTTAATGCATTTTCAAGTAAAAAATAACCATTACTATACTCTTAAATAAGCTTTTAATTGAATGTCTTTCTATGACTAGAAACTAAATTATACTCCACTTTATTGATTTGTCTAGACTAAACTAGAGTCCAGATAGGTTAATAGAAGACCAACTTAAGAATTCCATGAATTGAGTCTTAGCCAAAACTAAGAATTGTTTTTATTGAATTAAGTCTAGTCCAGGAGATTAACTCGTTAATTTATAGTTTAGAACTTAATCTAGATTGTATTTCATGCTGAAATACATTCAAGTTAACCAATTTATATATAATCTTTTCATCATTAAAACTCTTAAAAATACCTTTCTATTTTAGTCTCTTGTAAATATCTACACATAATTTTAGAAGAGAATGAATGTAGAGTTCGCATATACTTTGGTTGGGGTGAGATCGATTCCTACAAAACCACCTGATATAGTGAATGGATTTGGATCTTCATCAGGACAAGGGAGAGTCTCCTTTAAAGATAAGGTGCTAGGTATTCAAACTCCTCCGCTTATGAGAGAAAGGGTTAATCTGATTGACAATAATTTTATCCGTATTGAGCATGATAATGGGAATTGTTTATTATCAAAGGTCTATATTGATGATTCAGTCTTTTGAGAGTTGTGGTACCCTTGGTATGGTTCTCTGATCATTAAACTTTTTGGCAAGAAAATTGGTTACTATTAGTTAAGAATGAGATTGAAAGGGGTTTGGAAATTGAATGGAGGTTTTAAGCTTATGAACGTTGACAATGGTTTTTTCATGGTCAAATTTGATCTTGTAGATGACAGAGCAAAAGTAATTAATGGAGGGCCTTGGATGCTTTTTGAACATTACCTTACAGTGCGTAATTGGTCACCAGAGTTCATATCTTCCACAACAAAAATCAATGGAGCAATGGTATAGGTGCGGATTTCAAGCCTTAATCTAGTGTTTTATGACAAGAGCTTCCTCATGGCCATGGCTTTGGCTATAGGCAAACCTATTAAGGTTGACATGCATACACTGAATGTTTGAACGGGGGTGTTTTGCTTGTATTTGCATTGAAATTGATCTTGATCAACTCGTAGTGGGAAGATTATGGATCAAAAATAATTGGTATAAGGTGGAGTATGAGGGTTTACATTTAATTTGCAACAGTTGTGGCTGCTATGGGCATTTAGGGAGGGATTGCAAAGTTTTGTCATCACACGGTGTGTCAGCTGAAGGGATGGTGGCTGATGAGCCTAGGGCAACAACAGCCAGAGGAGATATGAACAATGGTAATGGCTCCACAGTTCAGGCCGTGAGTCCAGGTATCGAAAGCGAAATTCACGATGATTGGCTAACAGTTACCAAAGTTAGGAAACCAAAAAACGATAAGGGAGCGAAATTAAAAAAAAAGGTGTATTAGGGTAATAAATCTAATAAATTTGTGGTATTAGAGGGGGTTGATGAGGATATTTTTGTTGCATCACAACAATATGGGCTACAAGAAAAACAATATATGGGCCTGATTATTCCTAGTATAGGCCTGAAGTTTATAACTCAGCATAAGAAACGTGTAAAACGAGATAAGCCCATAGTAGTTGAGCCTATTATGAAGCCTGCTATTATTACAGACAAGAGACGAAGTAGAATTCAAAAAGGGAAGCATAAGGTGGTGCATACATCTATAACGGAACATGATTTTAATTACTTAAATATCTCAACACCTCTAGTTTTCTCATCAAAAGGCCCCGACATGACAAGGGAGAAAAAGACTCAGAGTAGAATGCTAACGGGTTGGGGAAGACAGGGTCCTATGTTGGAGTTACCACAACGACAATAAAAGAAAATAATAGTACACATGACCCTAACATAACTTATCCTTCTGGTGTTGAATGTTCGGATCATGCCACTAGTAAGGAGGATACTATTAACATCACAAATAGTATTAATGGGGTACTGGAAACAAGAGAAGGTATGGTTATAGATGGTGGGCCATGAACTGGTGGTTTTTGCTATCTTTTTTTTTTGTATTATTTCTTATGATGTAGTTATTCAATGAATTTTCAATCCTATCTTGGAATATTAGGGGAGCTGTTAACAACCAAGGTAAAAGACACCATACAGATTTAGTGTATAAATATCAGCCCTCACTCTTTGTGATATTGGAAACTCACACTCTGTTTGCTAGGGTGGAGAAATTATAGGCTAGCTTGGGTTATTTTTCGGAAGTTATAGTTGAATCTTAAGGTCATGTAGGGGGTATTTGGATTTTACGAACAAAAGGTTTCTTTACTACTAATATCATGGATACTACTAGTCAATGTGCTACTATTAAAGTTTCTTTTGGAGGCCATCATTGGTTTGTCTCAACAATTTATGTATCACCAATTCCTCACCTATGACAACAATTTTAGGATTATTTGCCAACTTTTATGGATACTATGCAAGGGGCATAGGCTCTGATCGAGAATTTTAATGAGATTTGTCCATCAGCAAAGACTTGTGGCGAATTGTTCTCTTGATCCAGGGTTTCCTGGTTCTTACAGACAATGACAGGTTGGAACCTTATAGACCTGGGGTATCAAGGTCAGCACTTTACTTGGCACCACCACATTCATGGTTTTTGTTATTTGGCTAAGAGATTGGATAAGGTTATAGCTTCTGTGAAATGAAAAAAATGATCTTTCTGATGCTTATATGGAGCACCTGTGTAGACTTCATTCTAACCATAATCCAATTCTTTTGAGATGTGGACGATTGCTGTATAGGGTGAGGGAGAGGCCTTTCAGATTCGAGGCAGCCTGGACTACTCATAATGAATACAAGGATATGGTTAGTACAACATGGAGCAAGAGCAAAAATAATGCAATGCATGGTCTCAATGAAGTCTAAGGGACTCTATAAACTTTAATAAAAATACCTTCAAAAATATTTTTTAAAGAAAGCGACGTATCGAAGCTAGGTTGAAGGGTGCCCAAGATTGTTTGGAGTATAACTATAAGGAATCTCTCTTTTCTCTTGAACATCAGTTGCGATAGGAATATAACGAAGTTCTCCGACAAGAAGAACTTTTATGGTTTTAAAAATCAATAGAAAGATGGGTGAGCTATAGGGATATGAACACCAAATTTTTCAACACTCTTACAAAGACCAAGAGAAGGAGGAATAGAATATGTGGATTTATTTTTGCCTAACGGGTTGTGGTACTCTGATGACAATATTCTCAAAGTGGAAGCTGTCAGTTTCTATAAATCAATATTTTGTTCTAATGACTTTGTTGAGCTGAATGCCCTTGAGGGTGTTGTTGTTCCTAGATTGTTGTCGGAGGGAGTAACAGAGCTATCTAAATCGGTAACTAAAAAGGAGGTGGATATTACTTTAAGGAGCATGGGTTCATATAAATCTCCCGGTAAGGATGGTTTTCATGCTCTGTTTTTTTTTTTAAAAAAAATACTAGGACATAGTAGGAGATTATGTTTGGAGGTTAGTTTATTCCATAGTTATTAAACTCGGACCGGTAGGTCAACTCGGTGGCTGGACCGGTTCGAGTTTGTTAAAAGATTGGCTGATGCAACAATCCGGCAAAACCCGGTCGACCCATGACCCAGACGAGACCTTTTTTTTTTCAAATGTGGTTTTTCTTCTATACCCTTTTTTTATATTTTTTAGTTGGTTATTAAAACTTTTTAAAGTTCACTATATAAATATTAGAAAAATATTTTATTTTTTCAATGTGAGATTTGAAACCCTTTAGTATATATACTCTATATTCCCAAGAAAAAAAGTTATGTTTTTTTAATATGTGATTTGAAGCCCTTCCGTATATATACTTTATGTTCACAAGAAAAAAAGTTATGTTTTTTCAATGAGGGATAGAAAAAATTTTGGTTTAAATACTTCAACTTAAAAGTATAACATAATATCTTTTCAATGTGGGATTTAAAGCCCTTTAATACACACACACACTTTATATTTCCATGAAAAAAGTTATTTTTTCAATGTGGGATTTGAAGCCCTTTCGTACATATACTCTATGTTCACAAGAAAAAATTTATGTTTTTTCAATGTGAGATTTGAAGCCCTTTTGTATATATATTCTATGTTCACAAGAAAAAAATTATTTTTTATGTGGGATTTGAAGCCCTTTAGTATATATACTCTATGTTTTTTCAATGCGGGATAAAAAAAATTTTAAAATATTTTTTTAAACTTCATTATTTACAACATGTATAGCCTTGATTCACATAGATTTTTTCTTAATTTTTTCATATGAAATATTAAAACTTTTAATATTTTTTTAATTTTTCCAGGTTGACCCATGAAACCAGAGACTCGATCCCTTGGCCGAGTCAACCCCTGGATCGGGTTTGATAACTATAGTTTATTCAACTTTTGAGAATGGATCTTTTAATCATGATATTTACTGACTCTTGTGGATCTTATTCCAAAAGAAGAGAGACCCACTACCATCAAACAGTTTCATCTCATTAGTCTCTGCAATGTAGTCTACAAGTTGATTACTAAAGTCCGGGTAAATAGACTGTGACCATTCCTGGATGACCTTATTGGGTCTCTTCAGAGCAGCTTCATTACAGGACGCAGTACTTGTAATAATGCATTGATCGCACAAGAGGTTATGCACTTCATGTATAAGACTAGAGGGAAACAAGGCTACTTGACTGATAAAGTTGATTTAGAGAAAGCTTATAATAGAGTTAACTGGGACTTTCTTCAAAGTATTTTAGAGCATTTTAGGTTCCCTGAAGAAACAATCAAATTAATTATGTTTTTTGTTCAGTCTACCTCTCTTACACTCCTCTGAAATGGTTCAAAATTACCTTCTTTCTCTCCAAACCTGGGGCTTCGACAGGGTGATCCACTCTCTCCGTACTTATTTGTTCTATGTATGGAGAAGCTATCTTGCTTAATATGCAAGAAGGTGTCTAATAAATTGTGGCAACCAATTCATGTTTCTAAAAATGGCCTAGGCATTTCACATTTCTTGTTTGATGATGATGATCTTCTTTTTATCAAGGCTAGCAAAACATAGATGCACTCACTTATTGATGTTCTTACTAGTTTTTGTAATTCATCAGACCTTAGAGTGAATTTTGGTAAATCAAGAGTTATGACCTCTAGGAATGTTAACAAACATTTGAAAAATGCATTGGCTCAACTATCACCGGTGAAATTTGCGAGTGACCTTGGAAGATACCTTGGTTTTCCTTTGACTCAGGGGCGTGTAAAGTGATCAGATTTCAACTTCATCATGTACTGTATTCAATCTAGATTGGTAGGTTGGAAGGGTCGTATGCTTAACAGAGCAGGAAGGGTAACTCTAGCTCGCACAATTATTTCTTCTTTCCTTATATGTTATATGCAAAATCAATTGTTTCCAAAAGCTGTGTGTAATAGCATTGGCAAGACTATCAGGAATTTTATTTGGGGTAGAGGTGACTCAGGCTGAGGTTTCAATTTAATTAATTGGAAGACCATCATCAAGCTAAGGAATTTTAGGGGGCTTAGCATCAGAGAAACTAGGCTAGCTAATGTTTCTATCCTTGACAAACTAGCTAGGCAATTACTTTGTGGTGGGAGGAAGTCGTGGGTTCAAATCTTTCATCACAAATATCTGTGAAATTCTAGTTTGTTTTATTGTTCTCCTCCTTCAAAAACAACTTCAAACATGTGGAAAGCTGTTTATAAAACTTTCAAATGCTTACGTGATAGCTTTGCATTTAAATTGGGTAAAGATGATGTTTCATTATGGTTTGGCCGATGGCTTGATGTAGGCACAATGGGCTCCCTTATTCATGTTCATATTAGTTATTCTAATTTGAAGGTGAATGATTTATGGATTAATGGCTACTGGAACTTCAGTTAACGTATGACTAATCTTCTTAACGATATTAGGAACCTTGTTACAGTTGTCCCAATACCTTTATATCTTCGGTTTGATGATAGAATCATTTGGTTGTCTAATATTTTGAGAATATACAGCCTATTTATGGCTTCCAAAATCTTATGTTACTCTCAATGGTGATCGACACTGGTCTTGGATTTGAAGATTGAAAATTCCCAAAAAGATTTGGTTGATGATATGGAAAATTTGGCATGATTGTTTGCCTACAAATTCTTTACGCTTCAAACGGTACTTAGCTTCTTCATCGACCTGTTAATGCTGCAATAGGGAGGAGGAAGATATCCTACATTGCTTAAAAATGTTTAAGAGACACTCAACTTTGTTTATTTACGGGACTTTTAGAGTGCTGAAGTTAAGGTTTGGTGTTAAAACTTTATCTCATCCAATGCAACAACTCTATTCCTTTCAACCTTCTAGTGGTTATGGAAGTGTAGGAACTATATTGTGCATGATGAATATTTTGCAAGGGATTCCTGGATCATTAACCAAATTCATCATTTAAATGATGAATGCCAAAAGGTATGGGGTAGCTTGGATTCAGTTCAAAGAGATCCAATATATGTTTCTTGGCTTCGTCTAGATGAAGGCTATGTTTGTGTGAATGTGGATGGCAGCTCTCAGGGCAACCCAGGTATGTTTGGATTTGGGGGACTGGTTCAAAACAATGAGGGTCACTAGATGGCAGGTTTCTCAGGTTTTTGTGGTTTTGGATCGAATCTTCTTCTAGAGCTTCTAGCAATTAAACATGGCTTAGATGTAGCATGGGATAGAGGCCATAAAAGGATCATTCTCCAATCTGATTCTCAAGAGGCAATCAGGCTTATGAAAGAGGGCAATTATAAATTCCACAAATTAGATGTGATTATTGTAGATGTCAAGTTCCTTATTGCCTTGAATGGGAGGTAGAAACATAAATTTTCTACCAATCAAATTTCACCATGTGTTATTTTATTTTTTAAAAGAAAGAATAAAATAAAATTGAAATATATGACATGGAAAATAAATGAACCTTCATATATTTCTTGGCCAATGAAAGATTGACACTTGAGATAAGATATTCAAGATATCTTGTCATAAATGCAAGATCCCGTCAAGATATCTTGTCATAAATACGAGATCCCATCAATAAATATCAACCAATAAAATTATGTCATATGACATTGGAAAAGGACCTGAGAGCCCTTACAGATTTCCTTCAATACAAGCTCTTCGAGCAAGGAAGGTCTTTCTCTCTCTCTCTCTCTTCAAGCAAGTAAGCTCTCTCTTCAAGCAAGAAAGCTCTCTCAAAAGTTCTCAAGCCTTCTTCATCTATGCTTGAAGTCTACAAAGAATGAAACTCTGCTGGATCAAGCCTAAACGCTCCATAAGAGTTCTTTAACAACACTTTGAAGACAAATCAAATGTACTCTTCAAAGCATGAAATCACCAAATCTCGCTTCGCAATACACGTCCGAATTCGCATTCTTGCAAAGCACAAATCTTGGCTTGATTTCTCAAATAAATCAAGTCACTATACATCAAATTCAAGGGAAGAATAAAAGGATTGTCATATTCTTTTGAAAGAATATATTAGATAGAGATTGTACCCGATCATATATTTAATAAAATTATATATTTGTACACGTGTGCTTGTTTAATTTCAGGTGCTCAAAATTGTGTCTATAAATTTCTGGCAACTCCACTGGGAACATCTCTACCTCTCATCTCTTCCCTTCAAGAAAGAATTTTCAACAAACTCTCAATGGCAACTAGAAGGAACATGATCACCATTGTCGCAACCAAGAGCAAAAAGGCTACTGATTCAAGTTGTCGACATACCATTGAAGACTCTTTAACTCCACCTTTGAAAACAAAATCCATCGTCGAATTATATGCACAAACTAAGTCGACTCTCAAGTTAACATCAACTTTGAATGCTAGAGGGGCACAAGATCTTGCTTTAAAGATGAAGCCACAAGTAACTCCACTATAAAAGTCAAGTGGGGCGCGTGAAATTTTCTTCAGCACTCAAGGCGACTTCGACAATTCACCTATAGAAGCTTTCCCATGTCAATCACCAAGTAAGGCTTCGGGTTTTGGCACCATGTTAGTGATGATGATCGAGATAATATCTTTGGAGGATCAAGTGGCTATCTTAACAAAACTCGTTGAGGGGCTTTCGACTTCACTCAAGGCAAAAGACCACGAGATAACAAAGTTGATGAACAAACTTGAGAGCAAGAATGAAGAAAGCCAAACTTCGGCTACCAAGGATTTAAAGTAGATCAAATAAATGTCATTGAGGATTCTACAATCGGAATTGCAAGGAATATACGTGGTATTACTGATGGTATCTTTACCATGAATCAACTGAAAAAACTTATCAAGGAAGCCATCACGGACCAAGTAGAAAGCTCAGTTCAACCCTCGTATTCTTATGCAAAGTCGTACACCCAACAAATTGACTTGCTGAAAATGCTTCCAAGCTATCAACCACCAAAGTTTCAACAATTCGATGGCAATGGGAAACCTAGGCATCATATAGCTCACTTTATGGAGACTTACAACAATATCAGAATTAATGGTGATCTTATCGTAAAACAGTTTGTTCGTTCCTTGAAATGTAATGCCTTTGATTGGTACATTGACTTGGAGTCTGGCTTGATTGATAATTGGGAGAAATTAGAGTGCGAGTTTCTTAACCGTTTTTACAGCACTCGTCGAGTGGTTAGCATAATTGAACTCACTAATACATGTCAATGGAAGGAAGAACTTGTCATCGACTACATACATCGGTGGAGAAACCTTAGCCTCAACTGTAGAGATCGGCTTACCGAAACTTATGCGCTAGACATGTGTATTCAAAGGATGCATTGGGGACTACGCTATATTTTAAAAGGTATCAAACCAAAGTCTTTTGAAGAATTGGCTATTCGAGCATACGACATGGAACTTAGCATTACGATGATTGAAAGCTCATCATTACTTATACAAGAGCCAATGAAAAATAAGCTTCAAGGACATAGATTTGAAAAGAGCACTCCAAAGGTCGAGGGAAAGTAATCTTTAGTAGTTCTCGACTACTGTAAGGTTACCAGTTGGAGTTAAGAGGAATGATCGGGTGACACCGGCTACTTTTAAAAAAGGTGAAAGAAAGAAACCATCCCTAAAAGAGCAACAAAAAAAGATGTATCCATTCCCCGACTCAGACATGTCTAGGATGCTGGATGATTTGCTTAAGGAAAATATCATTGAGTTATCGGAGTTGAAGCGCCTCGATGAAGCAAATCAGGTGGACAATCCAAACTATTGCAAATACCATCGTTTGATCAGTCATCCCGTAGAGAAGTGCTTTGTGCTAAAAGATAAGATCATGAGGCTACACAAGAATGGAGATATCGTTTTTGATAATGAAGTAGCAGCCTCTAATATCACAACCATGGTCAATTTAGAACCATGTCAGTCACTCCCTACAATAAGTTTTGGCTCATTTGAACCTATAGAGTTTGGTGTCATTTTGCCTACGAGCTTCACTGCATCTTAAAGTCAAACTCCATATATAACCCTCGCACCTCAAGTTGATAACTTGAAGCCTGATTCATCTGAATATTATGATGATGAAGGATGGACTTTAGTCACACATAGAAGAGGAAGGAAGAAGCGCATGCAAATGACAAAGCCAACTAGAATGAGGATCTCAACGGTAGGGAAGCTAATTGATGAGCTGATAAGCTGAAAGATTCAACAAAAATCCATAGAAATAAGGGTTTTTTAGCTCAAATTCTAAGAAAGCCCGTTACACTGAATGAGTACATGTCAATAGAGATGAGAAGGATTGAAAATGCACTTGTTCCTTGCTATCATATTGATGAAGAGAAAACTCTTATTGAACTTGTCATGAAGAAAAGTCATGATCACACTTCAAACTTACCTCACGGTGTATGCATAACAGATGTTGCACCCTCGCGGCTGAGCGACGACCCTTGATTGATTTTGGTTTTTGTTTTGTTTTGTTTTTGTGAATAAGGGAGTTGCCACCTAGTATTATTGTCACTAAGAAACCTAACTGATCTTTCAGAGATTCTAAGGCAAGTGACTAGTTGCGTAAAAGGAAGGTATTAACACCTCTAGTACGCCCTACCTAAGGTAAGCTGCTTGGTGTTTGGTTTGTCTTATAATTGCTATGGTGTTGGTGTTTTCTAATCCCATCAGTTTTCCTAGGATACGTTTGCTATGATGAACAAACTTGGACTCAAAGTCTAGAAAGAAAGAACCCTTGGTCAATGTGGATCATACCCTTAGATATGTCTACAAAGTACCAAGGAGAACCAATATAGATCTCTTAAAATCTGTGTTTGATTCAAACTAAATTTATAACCTATGATTTATGAGATAGGTAAGATGGAAATATAAGGAGATTCAATGTGCTTAAGAGCTCATTTTTTCCTTAGTATTTCAAGTGTTTGCGACTTGTAAATCACAAGAAAAAGGAACAAAAATTTAGAAATCTAAGGAAACTCAGAGCGCTTTAGAAACCTTCTTTTGCCTTAGTGTTTCATACTCTAACGGCTCGTAAACGGTGGAGTCAAAAATTGAAATGTTGTCGATTATAATCAAGACTTCTTTCAAGGTTATGTTATGACTTATTATTCCTAGAAAATTATTTAGAATATTTACCACTGAGGTTTTCTTTATCCAAATATTAACATTGAATAATAACAAGTTATTCCCAATAATATTTTGGATATTCATCCCTTTGAGATTTCTTTATCTAAACATTAACAGTGAATAATAGATGAATTCTCCAAAAAATAAGATTTTTTGTATTGTTTGGAATATTGGCCAATACCCTTTGGAGTTTTACAAACATGTTGTAAAATCTAAAATGCAAGAAAATAATTTTTTTTTATGTTTAAGAAATTCATGCTAAAGCACATTTTCTTTTAAACTTCAAATATTTTTTTTAAAGGAAATTCAAAATATGTTAGGGTATTGACCGTATGTAACAAATAAGAATTTTTTTTTATTTTTCACACACACACACACACACACACACACACACACACACATATATATATGCAACATTTCATGGAAAACCGAGTATTTTAATACCAGATTTGTATTTCCATAATATAAAAAATACAAATCATAAATTAAATACACGAGAAAACCAACAATATTACTCGTTGTTTTTGGAGTTGGGTCCAGCTTGGCCCATATGGCTGGGCTGAACCCAGCAAGCCTAGCCGGGTCACTTGCCCAAGCTGGCTGAGCAAACAAAAAGAGCATACGTGAGTTTCCTCACATATGCATGCCCAGGTATTTCACTTGAACAGTACAAAACACAAATATGAATTCATGCAAAGAGATGAGAAGAACAGACCTGTAGGCAGAAAAGAAGGGACAACAGTGATGTTTAAGGCGTGACGGCTAGTCTATCAGTGTTGGCGTCCCTCTTCTGAGCTTTATCTCCTCGTCTTCATCCCACTCTCTCTACTGGTTTTAACTCTTCTATCCTCTCTTCTGTTCTGCAGATCCTGGCACTGAAACAGGCGAATGAGATGGCACTGCAGCTTCTGCACACAGCCGATGGTTACTGATTCTGGCAAAACAAAACAATGGCCACGCTGGTTTTGGCCTCTTTTTCCTTGCTTTTTCCTATTTTCTTCTCTTCTCTTTCCCTCCTTCTTTGTTTTGCTTTCCTTTTCCTTTTTCTCTTTTCACAATAACGAACATAAACTCTTTCTGTTCTCTGCGTTTTATCTCTACTCCCTTTGTTCTCTTTTTGTTTTTTTTTCTGTTGTTCCCTCTTTCCTTCTCTTATTGCCTGCTTCTCTGTGCAGATGATGAGGGAGATGGCGATGAAAATGTTGGTTGAGTTCACACCCCTGCCTCTGTGTTTTTCTGCTTTCGACAGTGTCGTTCTGCTCTCTTTTTTTTCTTTCGTTCCTGTCCTTTTTTTTTCTTTCACATTCCAGTGAAGGGTTTTTTTTTCTCCTTGTTTTGCCTCTGTCTCCCTCTTTTCCTTCTCTTTTTTTTTTCATCCCCCATAGGTCAGTAGAGGAGGCTTACATATAGCCTATATGCAACTCCATTTAGGAAACAAAATCTGGGGACACAAACACGGGTGGCTTGTAATCGAATATAGCAAATTAGGAAACCAAATATTCTGATTGATTCTGTGATCTTGGTAATTATTCTCCACGTGTAGAATCCCAACCATTAAATGATGGTGCAGCTCTCCTCAGCATTCTTCCATAGCTGGCCTAGGTGTTCAAAGTTGTTACCTTTGGACCAAAGATGAGAAAAACTGGTGGGGCTTGTATTGCCGAGTTTGATGCGTGCAGAACATTGGTTTGTTTTGCATGCAACGTAATTAATTTTGGGTTTCTTCTAATTTTATTCTTCAGTTAAATCCCTAATTTTAACACCTTTCAATTTAGTCCCTGAAAAAAAAAGTCCAAATCGGCCCGTAATCCCTCGAATCAAACCTGCGAGCTAGAACCCTTCTCGCGGCAGGATTCCCTGCTTTCTCACTAGATATTCAAATGAGAATATCTTGAGCTTCTGATATTGAAATCAAGTGATTCAAAAGCCCATATTCATCTATATGTCCAGGACTACAACTTTGATGAAGGATTCAAAGTGAGATAAAATCGTTTTAGAGAACAGAATCTGGCAGTAATCTGGTTGGTCAAAAAAGGTCTCCTGATCTAATTCAGAAACTGACAATGTCAAACATCCCGATATGACTGAGAATATGACCTAAGCACAAATCAACAAAATTTGTGAAAATGACTTCTTTTTTTAATCTTTTTCAACAATGAAGAATCCAGGGTTTTCTTTCTTTTATAGTCAAATTACGGTTGAGGATGTATCGAAAAAGCAATCAATGGATCTTTAGTGCAAAACTCGGGGCAGGATCCTTCTCGCGACAGAATTCTCTGCTTTCACGTTAGATGTTCAAACGAGAATATTATGAGCTTTTGATATCGAAATCAAGCGATTCAAAAGTCTCAAATTCATCTACACTTGTAGAGCTATAACTTTCATGAAGGATAAAAAATGAGATAAATTCGTTTTGAATAACAGAATTGCAACCAAACTCGGCTGGAATCCTTCTCGCTGCAGGATTCTATGCTTTTACGCTAGATTTCAAACAGGAATATCTTGAGCTTCTGATATCGAAATCAAGCAATTCAAAAGCCGAAATTTATCTACGTGTCTCGGACTACAACTTTGATGGAGGATTCAAAGTGAGATAAAATCATTTTAGATAACAAAATCTGGCAGGAATCTGATTGGTAAAAAAGGTTTTTGATCTGACAATGTCGAGCATCCAAATCTGATTAAGAGTCTGCCCTAAGAACAGTGATCCCTAGGACCCAATAAAGGTGTAGGTCAATTTTTCAACATTCATGAGTGACAGAATATAGCTAGGATAATCAGATATCGTACGAAACCAAGTCAGAATCAGAGCCTAAGTTGGAACAAAAAATTGCGACAGCAGCAGAACCAGTTTTTTTCAGTGCAAATTCTGAGGGATTTATCCAACCTTAAAAACTAGATAAAGAAGAAACAAATTTAGCATTTTGAAGACTCCTAATCAATCTAAGAAAACCTAACGATTTTGGCAACAAAGGGGAAGGATAAAGAGAGCAGAAAACAGCTCAAACAGGGTTTCAAAAAAAATATTTCTTTCTCTGCTTTTGTCAATCTTCCAGCAAACATGAGTTAAACTCCCACACTCAATTCAAAAGAGGCATACACCATCTCCAGCACGTGAGGTCCAAAAATGAGTAACAACAACAGAGATATCCTTCAATGATGAAGATTTGTTACTTGGATCAAAACTCTATAATCGGTCGCGATTCATTAAAAGATATGTTGATGAAAAGATGGTGAATCGTATCTTGATGGATGATGGCTTGGCGGTCAATTTACTACTTCTTAAGACTATGAAAGAGCTGGGGATTCCTATGGATGAACCTTCCCAAGTCATATTATGATGATTCAAGGTTTTAATCAAGGAGAGAAAAACACCATAGAAAAGATAAGGCTTGCGAAACACATGGAAGATATAAAGTTCAATGCACTCTTCCATGTCATAGATGCCAAAACTACTTATAATATGCTACTTGGACGACCATGGATACGTGAAAATGGTATCATCTCCTCAACGCTCCACCAATGTTTTAACTATTGTTAAGATGGGGCAACAAATTCCTCTCCAAATGGGATGGCCCTTATGCGGTTCAAAAATTCTACACCTATGGAGCTTACAAAATTATCGATGAGAATGGATTGAGGATTGAGCCTATCAACAGCAAATTCTTGAAAAGATACAATGCTTAAAATCTGATGTAGCTCCTGGCTCGCACGAGTTAAAACTATGAAAGGCACAAAAAAATAAAAAATGAACTACGTTATGACTCTATCCTTTATCCACAAAGGTACGTAGGCAACTTAGAATTCGTTCCGAGTATAGTCATACAAAAAAAAAATTCTTTGATAAAAAATCATTTGAACTATATTGTGACTTGATCCTTTATCCACAAAGATACATAGGCAACTTAGAAATTATTCTGAGTATGGTCACACCATGCTTTAAAGCTATTCGAGCCAATATGATTGTTCACATGGAGAAAAAGGGATAAATAAACCTCAAAATACAATTATAACATGGAAAATCAAGTGATAAGAAACAAACAAAGACAAAATATAGACTTTATTGATAGAAAGAAAGAAAAAATTCTATTACATAAAGTATGTATTCCAACATAAAGTCAATAAGTTAGTGTTACCAAAACAAAAAAATTCCAAAGCATGAGAAATGATCAGCATACTCCGGCTATGTTTTTGTAACTCCTTTGGTTTAGTTTTCAACAGTTCTGTTAATTTTTGAAGAATAACTGTGTCAGTTTCACTTATCATAGGGGAAGAAGATATTGTGTTAATCTCTACTCGAATGCTAGAAGTGATGATTTTTCTCTTAGAAAGATCTTCATCATGTGCCTTAAGAGATGAATTTAGCCCCGTTTTCTTGCTCAGTAACTCCATCAGTTATTCCTCTGTTTATGTTATCTCAGTATGAGTGATGGAAATGGATCTAGATGCCTCCACTTCTCCCTTCTTCAGAAACACAGTAATTTATCTGCTATGTTGCATGGGCTTCAACGATGAAGTGATAGTCATGCCTTGCTGCCTCTGGAGGGCTTTGGAGAAGAGCATGATTCTGAATAAACAATGAAACATCAAGACCTGGGGAAGTTGTGGTTCCGTTGATGGAAGCAAATGACATTGCAAAATGAGGAGATGTCTGAGGCCTTAAAAGCTAGTGTTTGTGGCTGCTGCGGTTTCTTTCCACCAGTATGTCCACTTGCGCTATAGGCACTACCCATTGGTGTGGGATTCATCAAAGCAAAGTTTGCGAGATGTATTGGCATTAAATTCTGGTCATAAATACTCATGTTTGCATGGGAACCTCGACTGTCAACAGTCGATGGACTGTCTCACCTCCTAATTCACTCCAAGTTGACAGGCTTGGTGAGTAACATTCTGATTTTGCATCAGCTGCTGCTGCTGGTTTGTCGGGGATTGATTCTACTGTTGATTCTGCAAATACTTTGATTTTGATGACCACTGTTGGTTCCCCTAATTCACTCCCATGTGGTTTATGCTGATGATTTTGAAAATGTTTCTGGGATGATAAGGAGCCACTAGAAATACTTGGATTTTGATGACCCTGTTGGCTTCGTTGTGTCTGTGTGAATGGTTATTGTTGCCGCTGAAGCTGTGAAGGATGAAGCATTCAAAAAGAATAAAATTGATCTATTAAATGAAGGCAAAGCCTGAGGATGGGTTCCTCTGTAAGTTGTTCTGACCCCAATATGTGCAGGGATTGGAGTCTGGTACCCACCATTCTGCAAAATTGCCTAGTATTGAGTTTCATTGCCAGGGAAGTTTGGGTAGTTGAAGCTCATTGTTGTAGCACCAGTTATTGCTGATGTCGTGGAATTCATTGAAGCAGAACCTTAGCTACTTGAATAAGCTGCATTGCCGGCAATAGGGGAAGGCCTCACATTGGTTGGTCGGATAGAAGTTGCTATTGCTGCAACAACTTGTTATTGATTCATCAGGAAGATGAAAGCGGGCCCTCGCTTGCAAAATATTACTATGAGCGCTAGGGGGCAGGGCTTGCTAAAGCAAAATCTACAAGGACATAAATAAATAAATAAAAAACCAAGGACACTTACCTTTCTTGTCACCAATGCTTTAGGAGATTATACAAGGATGATTAGCAAATATTTCACTGTTGCTATCTCAACCAGAGATTAGGTTTCCAAGCCACACTCAAAGAATAAGCACCTGAGATCAGGAGGGCGAGCAAACAACAATTGAATGGAGTTGACAGTAGCCCGCAGCCCTGCAATAAGAGTAGTTGTTGATTAATTGAATGAAAACATGAAGGAACTCACTAACATCTCTATCGGGCTTAATCAAATCTCTTTCAATAACAAGCTCGCACTATCCATCAAGCAGTTGCAAGAATAATATCATCCAAAGCAGGACTTCTGTGTGTGGGGCCTGAGCTGGATGCAATGAAAGTTGTCACTGATGCTCATGCTAAACACTCATTGGGGCTCTTTGAGACTACATTACGAGATTTTAAGGCCCAACTAGAAGAAGACCCAATTGTTCATAGGATTTGTCGTCCATGCATGACACTTTATTAGAGAAAAATCTCTGCAGGTTGATTGAGCTATTCTCAAGGCTTGAGATTGCTCACATCACTGACCTGATTGAATTGCCCATAGATCACGCTTCATAGTTGGAGAAGAATCAAATGCATTAGAAAAAGTTGACAAAGATCGGTCTTCGGCTGATCTGTTTGGTAAGAAAGGTTTCTGATCAGTCTTCAGCTGATTTGTAGGCAGCTCTAGTGATAATAGAAGTGACAAGGACAACGAGAGTGGCAACAATGATAGTGGGAGTGACATTGAAAGTCGCGGCAGAAGCAGGAGCAGAAGTAGAAGCCTAGTAATTAAGAAGTGGGATTGGGAGTGGCAGTGACATTGAAAGAGATGTTTTTCCAACAGTGAGGGTTCTTATAAGGATGTTGATATCATGACAAGTGATGATGATAAAGAACCCCCCCAACATAAGTTGCATGCCTCTGAACCATGTATTTGATGCAGAATGGGACCGATGAGAAGTTTAATGGCAATGTATTTGATGCAGTTGACATTGAGGGTCACAGCTCTGCTCTAGTCGACATTGATGGCGCCATAAATCTGATGCTATTGACGTTGATAAAGACTTGGTTGGTGATGAAAAGGACATTAAAATAGATGCAGGTGATGGTTTGGTTTCCAGTGAAGAACCTGTGCAAGAAAAAAAGAAATTTTCCTGATATTAATATGATTCAGAATCACCAAATATTCATATGAAATTTATTTGATGATAATCACAACCTGGTTAGGGACTGCTTTAGGCATGAGCCATTTGATAGCTCAAAGTCACCCTCACAAGTTAAAAAAAGAAGAAGCCATACATACCTGCCAAGACTGTTGGTGATGCCAGACTGCATTGGCGGAGAACTGCTAGGCGCAGAAGGGAGGACTGCGTGGTTGGTAACAGTAAAAGAGCAATGTAATGCTCTTTTATAGCTGCCTCAGTAATTCTTTCCTAATCTAAAACAACAAATCTTCTTATTCTCTTTCTTAATAATTCATTCACGTTGGACAATTCATTCAGGAAAAAAAAAAAAAGGGTCGATTAAGCTAAGTCAAGGTACCAGTATTAGAGGATCTTTTGCTCTCTCTAAGCAATTAATTCAGGAAAGGATGTCAATTAAGCAAAGTAGTTTATGTAAAGAAGTTATTTTGCCCCCTGGAAATTCTTTCAAGAAAAGATTGAAATTAACAAAAGAAGGAGGGCACAGTTCCCAAGGCAAAGAGAAAAGGGTGTTGCAGCTTTTATAGTTCATAACTTCCTTACCATTAGTCGGAATTACGAACGGATTGCGCCGTTGGATTTAGGACAATGAAATCTTTAAAACAAGATGTTACAGTGACCATTTCTAGAAAAAAAATTTCTCACGGGCCGGTCAAAGTTGTTGGTTGTTATTCATGTATGAAGATGCATTTTGTTTGGTCCCTAAATATGCAACTGTTTCAAATGAGGTATTGATCATTTGATTTAATAAATTCAATCAAGATTGATCCATAAATTTTCAATTTCAACTATTATATTTTATTTTCATAATAAAATTTATCTATTTATTGTGAAAATCTAATATGATCAAATCAAATTTTAGTCAAAAATATAAAACTCTCTCAACCATATTTTTTAAGGCATGCCCATTTGTTTCGAAAGTAAGTGAACTTATCTTGAGGGGGCATCTGTAGAAATACAGATTGTTTATCAATCAAATTTCACCACGTGTTATTTTATTTTTTTAAAAGAAAGAATAAAATAAAATTGAAATATATAACATGAAAAATAAATGAACCTTCATATATTTCTTAGTCAATGGAGGGGATATTTAAGATATCTTGTCATAAATGTGAGATCCCATCAATAAATATCAACCAATAAAATTATGTCATATGGCATTAAAAAATGATCTGAGAGCCCCTACAGATCTCTATAAATAGAGGGCCTCAACCTAGAGAAAAAAAAAGATTCTGGGAGATACAAATTTTCTTCAAGACAAGCTCTTCAAGTAAGGAAGCTCTCTCTCTCTCTCTCTCTCTCTCTCTCTCTCTCTCTCTTCAAGCAAAGAAGCTCTCTCAAAAGTTCTCAAGCCTCCTTCATCTACGCTTGAAGTTTATAAAAAACGAAGCTTTGTTGGATCAAGCCTAAACATCCCATAAGAGTTCTTCAACAACATTTTAAAGACAAATCAAAGGTACTCTTCAAAGTATCAAATCACCAAATCTTGCTTCGCAATACACGTCCAAATTCACGTTCTTGTAAAACACAAATCTTGGCTTGATTTCTTAAATAAATCAAGTCACCATACATCAAATCCAAGGGAAGAATCAGAGGATTGTCATATTCTTTTGAAAGAATATATTAGATAGAGATTGTACCCGATTATATATTTAATAAAATTATATATTTGCACACATGTGCTTGTTTAATTTCAGGTGCTCAAAATTGTGTCTACAGGGAGGTTTGTATGCAACATACTTTGAGGGAAACGAATGCTTGTGTTGATTTTTTGGCTAAACATGGTGCAAAGAATCATGATTTGTTCAAGGTGTGGGACATTCTTCCTCCATAGTTAAACTCTCTTCTTATGGCCGATTCATCGAGTACCAATTTTAGAAGAGTTCTTATGTCTTTTAATTTCCATTGCATATTAATTTTCATTGTATAAAAAAAAACAATTAAACTTAAATTAAATTCAATTCGACTTTTCTTAAAATAACATCATAAAACTTTAAAATAATTTTTCAAAAGATGTTTTGAATTGATTTACGGATATTGAGCTGGCCATGACACAAGCCAAGTTTTATAACGTATGAGAGCATCTCCAACGAGAGCTAAATAAAGAGCCAAATGTAAAAAATTGTACTTTTAGCTTTTGCCTCTGCATTTCTTCATTCTAGTGCCTCAGAAAAACGAATAGCCATTTTAGCTATTTGTCCTATGAAGAGCCATTTCTACATTTCCCTGTAGAAATGACAAAAGCAAATGACTGTTGGCCAACAACTATTTTTATAGCCGTTGGCCAACAGTTTATTTTTTTTCCTTTAAAAGCAGGAGGAAAAGACTTGTAAATTTTAAAATTTTGTATTGTGCCTCACCCTTCTCTCAAATTTTTTTAAAAAAGAATCAATTATTCTCCGGTTAATTAATAACATCGGTTGTGTTAATTAGCTGAAATTAAAAGGTATGCTTGTTTAAAAGCTTTTTTTATATTCTCTTTTATATCTCTTGATTTTTTAGACCTTTTGTTGTTAAGTTAATATTTGTGATGATTTTTATTTCTTTGTTATTTTATGTTTTTGATATGGGTTAAGGAAGATATTTTTTATTTATGTTGTTATCTTTGATAAAATTGAGAGGAATTAATAATGGTAGTTGATATTGATAAAAATATAGAGTGACATATTTAAAATTTATTTTTGATTGTCTGTTTTAATTTGAGGTCAATTATATTTTGTCTTGTTGAAAATGCAATTAAACCAGTATATCAATTCTCTTTTAGTTCCAAAAAATGGTCAAAATGTTATGTTAGAGCAAGTTGGAGGCAATGTTTATTATTAATTCACATGTATGGAAACTACAAAATTGCTAAACATTGAAAGTGAGCTTCTTTTACACTCTTTTATAAGGTTTTAACTTGAGTTTTTTTTTTTAATGTAGATGGATTCAAATTTTCCAAGCTCTTTTACCAACTTTCTTATGAGTGAGTCAGAAGATATTCTCTCTCAACCAAGTTATTCTAATCAATTAATTGATGACTTAACATACTCGAATTTAAATGTTCATTCGGCAAAAAAATCACAAAGAAGTAAAAATTTCTCACCAGAGGAAGATTGTTTACTTGTCTCTATATGGCTAAATACAAGAAAGGATCCAATTACAGGAGTTGAACAACAAACAAAATAGTTATGGGCTCGCGTACATGCTTACTTTGTAGAGAATGGAGGAAACTTGAATAATCATTCTCAAATAAGCATCTCAAGTAGATGGCAATAAATAAATAGAGAAGCCGGTAAATTTATTGGATTTGTTACTCAAATTGAAAATCGTCAGCAAAGTGGAATGACCAATCAAGGGTAATTTTAATATTCATTTCCATGTTAAATTATTTAACACATATTTTAACATTATTTTATTTATTTATTTTTTTACCAGATTAATGATGCTCGGCAAATGTATGCTTCTTGCGTTGGCAAACGATTTCAACTAGAACATTGTTAGGTTATCTTAAGAAAAGAACCCAAATGGCAATTTGAGCGTGCAAGTCAACATCAAAGGTCAAACAAGAAACAAAAAAGTCATGTCAATACAAGTCCGGCTTCATTAACTCCATCTACCCCTGAGTCTGTTAGTTTAGGAGAAGATAGTGAACCATTGATTTATCAAGATAGACCAATCGGTCAGAAAGCTGCAAAGGAACGACTTAAACGTAAACAAGAAAAAGATAAAGTTGGGGAGGTAACTATAACAAATCTCTTACAACAATTCAAGGATACTCTAGTTGAAATTGAGGATCAGAAGAAACAAGACAGGAAAATTATGTTAGAGCAACAAGCCATGATGATTCAACAAAGTCAAGAGAAACAAGAATTGGACAGGATTGAGAAAGAAGAACAAATTATGAAAATGGATATTTCTAATTTGGATCCAATTTCTGCAGCGTATTTTCAAAATAGAAAGTTAGAAATTATGCAAAAGAGGGGTTTTAATTTTTAATTAACTAGATTGATTTATTGTTTAATGTAATGTATTTTTAATTAAATATGTAGAAATTTCTTGGTTATTTTAAATATATTGTTATAAAAGTGGTATCAATTCATAATACTTTTTTGAAGTTCTTCTAACACTTAACAACAATAAGTAGGATTAATTAACTTAAAAGATAATGACCATAATGAAAAAAAAACATAAAAAACCTGAAAGTTATGATGATATAAGAAGTTCAAATCTAATGATTCTACTCGTTGCCATATTGTTCCCACAAATGTTCAACCAAATCTTCTTGTAGTTGAGAGCTAGTTGCTCTATCCCTGATTTGATTATGAGTTTAAAGAAAATCATGTAGTTCTGGTATTTCACCATGTGACACTGATATAAAGGAATTGACTTCACGTTCATGGTCAAATCCAAGGTTCATTGCTCCTTCATCCTCAATAATCATATTATACATTATTATGCAAGCGTTTCTTCATTCCAGTATCGAATAGGTCCACGTATAATTGCAAAACAAGATTGGAGCACCCTAAATGCCCGCTCCACATCCTTTATTGCAGACTCTTGCTTACTTGCAAAATATTTTCTCTTTGCTCCTAATAGCCTTGAGATTGTCTTAACAAAGGTTGACCAATTAGGATAAATCCCATCTGCTAAATAGTATCCCATTATATATTCATGCCCATTAATTGTATAATTGATAGGAGCAGTTCGACCTTCAACAAGTGCAGTGAAAATAGGTGACCGATCAAGAACATTAATATCATTTAATGATCCAGACATTCCAAAAAAGACATATCATATCCAAAGATCTTGTGAAGCCACTGCCTCTAGAATTATAGTTGGTTCATGACAATGACCAATATACATCCCATGCCATGCAATTGGGCATTTCTTTCATTTCCAATGCATGCAATCAATGTTCCCTAACATCCCTAGAAATCCACGTTGCTCTCCAATTGATAATAATCGACAAATATGAGCCTCGTTTGGTGTCCTTAGATACCAATTACCAAAAACTTCTACGATTGCTTTGATAAAAGCTTTAAGACTTTCTATCGCAGTGGTTTCTCCAATTCGAAGATATTCATCAGTAAGATCTGCAGGAATACTATATGCAAGTATTTTGTGAGTTGCAATTACCTTTTGAAGGCAAGATAAACCAAGAACACCAAGAGCATCTGTCCTTTATTTAAATATGGATTATGAGCTTCCACTGCATTTGCGATCCGAAGAAAAAGATGACGACTCATCCTAAATCTTCTATGAAATTGACTTTAAGTGAATTTAGGATTTTCAGCAAAATAATCATTATATATCCTTAACTCACCTTCCTTTCTATTACGATTGACAATATGGTGACCAAGAATAGAGCCATGATACCCTGTTCTCCGCCCTTGATTATTCGATTCTTCTTCAGCAACCACAGCGGTAGTAACTTGAAAAGCGAACACAAGAGTGTCATCATTAAAATCAAAAGCATCATAAAAATTAAAATTAGAATGATTCATAATGAATTTTAATGAAATATAATAAAGATTGGAGAGAAGAAAATAATGAGAAAAAAATGTTAAGGTATATAAGAATATTTATAGATGGATTATTTTTTCAAATTTTAAAATCTTAGAATGTTGGCGGTTAATTTTTTCTCATTTGAAATTTTAAAATTTAAAATATTGGCAGTTATTTTTTAAAAGCTTGAATTTTTTTTAAAAAAATTAAAAATTCAAATTTAAAATGTTGGCGGTTTTTTTCAAAGTTTGAATTTGAATTTACTTTTAAAAAATTAAATTTTTAACAATAACATATAAAGCTGAAAATTAAAAATATTCATATAAATAAATTTTAAATTTAATTTTAAATTATATTTTTTTAACTTTCATATTACTTCATTAATTTCATATTACTTTTATAAATTACTCATATTAATTATATAATTAATAACATCATAATTATATTATATATAAAATATTTAAATTAGTTATATAATTATATTAATAACATCATGATTTAACATGAAATATATTAAAATATAATTGATTTTTTAAATAAGTTTTTACTATTAAAATGCACATAATAAAAAAATTTATATTTATACTATTCATAAAATTATTTTATTCATTTGATTTTTTAATAGTATTTTTTTATTGGAGATGGTCTGATATAAAAATATTAGGGTACTTTTGTCATGATGTTTGCGTAAAGAAGGAGAGGGTGTATATGTCTTAAGCAATAGTATACTCTATTAATGTACTTCTAGGATTTGGATTGAATCGTGTAAGATTCAAAATTTAATTTCATAAAACCATTCTCAATTAATGTTGCATTAATATTATATAGAAATTACAAAAAAAAAACTGTTTTTTTTAGTATTAACATTGAATTTAAATTTAAAAAACATGATTTACTAAAAACAAATAATAAAATTTTATTTATTTACCTCATCTAATTTAGATTTTTAATTTTAAATTCATGGTTACATTTAAAATATTATTAAAAAACACCAATATTTTAAGTTTTAACTCTCTCATAATTATATTTTGAATTTAATGATTTAAATTATATAATAGAAATAAAATATAAAAAAAATTATTTTTATTCTTATGTACATTAAATTATTCTTATTCAAATTAAATTCAACATATATAATTAATAACTCACTAATTAATGAGCAAGAGAAAATAACATAAAAAAATGGAACAAAAATTCAAATACCA
>Ga0325411_1001607_pt1 | contig 25241 bp, 10 predicted proteins | sample PopdelMetagenome_13_FD_206181 | JGI IMG/M metagenome (GOLD analysis project Ga0325411, IMG submission 206181) | Populus deltoides microbial communities from Bellville, Georgia, United States - Xylem-PdIQD-R4 | ecosystem: Host-associated > Plants > Phyllosphere > Stem > Wood/Secondary xylem... | reverse complement strand
AAACATTTTATAAGAATCTTGTTATTTGTTTATTATATCAAATTTGATTCTTAATATTTTTATTGCTTCTTATTTTGTTTAAAATCCTTTTTTATTAATTTTTTTCAATTTTGTCCTTTAACATTTAATTTCATTTGATTTACATCTTAGATTTGGTCATCATTCTTTTGATTGCTATTTGTTTTTTATCATTTTTTTTTAAAAAAATTCAATTTCATCTCTTAGCATTTTGTTTCATTTTATTTTTATGTCAAATTTGATCCTGATTATTTTAATTACTATTTTTTTCTCTATATCTTTTTTTTTAATTTTATTCTTCAACATTGGGTTAATTGAGAATTACGCTTCATAATGTTTTTGGTGTGGTGATCCTGGTCTCATGACCTGGTTCATAGATATAAAATGTTAACCTGGATTGACATCGATCTTTTTATATATATATATATACATATATATATATATATATTTTTTTTTTTTACACAATTTTTTTTTTATGATTTCATCATTCAACATTGGGCTTGTTGGAGATTGAGCTTTGTAATTTTTTTTGCTTTCCTTTCCATAAGGTTATATTAGTTTCATGATCTGGATCGTATGTGTAGTGGGTTTGCCCTAATTAGTTTGGGTTTTTTTCGAGTAATTTTTTTAACATTGAATATTTGTTTGGCTTCACCCTTTAATATTTTGTTATATGTGAGTTAGGTTTCATTTTTTTTGTCATTTTGCCTTCTAGTAGGCTATCCAGATTGCATTATTTGACTCGCGAGGATTGGCGGCCGTAAGGTTTGCATGTGTTTTATTTTTTAGGGTTTTTTTTGCTACTTTTTTTCATCCTTGTATATTTGGATTATTGGGAATTAGACATCATTAATTTTCTTGATTTGCTTTCTATGAGGTTAGCTTAGCCTCTTAACTCGGGTCTCGAGTTTGCGATGCTACCTCACGTTGTCAATCTCTACTTTTTTTCATTTTTATTTTTTTTATTTCATCATTTAATATTAAGTTGTTTTGAAATTCAATTTTATTTTTTTGACAAACGTTTTTTTTTTTATAGATGATCATTATTGTTTTTTATTTTTAAATTCAGTCCATCTATTGCTTTTTTTTTTCTTATAAAATTAAATAAAACTATTTTATTAGACCCAATAATATCCATGACTTAAGTAAGGGTTTTTTTTTCCTTCTTTAAAACATGCTACTAGTGCATGAATATCTTTTTTTACATTATCAAAATATAGACCCGAGACACGACAAATCACGGGTCACTTGTCTTTAATCTCAAGTTCACGCTCCCATTAACTTTTTCAAGATGTGATATATATATATATATATATATATATATATATGCTCGATTAATTAGTCCTTAAATTTTTATAACATAAAATTTTTTGCAAGATGTGATATTTATTGTAAAAGACAACATAAAGATAGCAGTACATCTCATATTCTTAAAACATAAAATTTTCATTGATATATATTTTGGTCCTTAAATTTCTAATTTTTTTTACATTTAATCCTTGACTTTACTTTTTTTTCAAACAAGTCCTTGTAAGTCTTTTTTTTTTCCTCCATGCACTTTTTAACCGAAATATCTGGATAAAACTGGAAAAAAAATCATAATAGATAGATTAGAATGAATTTTATTTCAAAGTAACAGCTCATTCCCTGAACTTCTTAATAGTTTTTAGATGACTGGATTAATAATTCATGTATGGGATTATTTTTTATAATTATAGTTGGTGTCATCATGATTTTATTGTTTTTTTTAATAATATCATATATCTATTCTGAGAATCTGAAAAAAGTTTATGATTTCGGATGTACAAATTAATTTAATTGAAAAAAAATCAAGTTACGGACTAAATTATATTTACTATAAAATATAATGACCTCAAAAATAAATTATATATATATATATATATCAAGACCATGCATGTTTTAAACCGCGAGGAATTAACCATAGTATCCTCGTATATATTAAACATGAAATGGCCATAAACAACATATCCGTCCGACTATCTTCTTATTCCCCTCTATCTCTCAGGCCAAAAAATCAAACCCAAAATTGATTCCCAAAAGCGATCGATTTTGTTGAAATCGATAGTTATCGGGTATGAAACACGTTTTTGGTAGTGGAAAAACAAATAGCATTGTTTTTTTCCTTACATCATAAAGAATGCTGAGAATGCTGAGATGATGGTGTGAGGGATCATTATGATCATATTACGGATTGTAGGCATGTAGAGAATGATGAGATGATTGCACGCACGTTGCAAGAAGAGCTTTTGTAGCTTGCAGTTACTGAAGAAAAATGGGTATTCACATGGTGGAGAAGAGCACTTGCAGGGTTCTGTTGATGAGCATGATTGGCAATGTACACCGACGAGGAACTACTGTTCAGGTTTATGGCTAAGATTATCCGTTTGCTTTGTTTCATTTTTGTGGGATGGAATTTCTTCTGTTGGTGTTGGTTTCACTTGATGTTTTTAATGCACAGACAATGAGTGTAGTCTCAAAGAATCAGATGATGCAGTACCTTCTAGTTCATGCTGGAGTCCTGCCAATGGGGAAGTGTACTGCTATTCACCGGAATTTACCGATGAATATGGTCTGGATGATGAAGTAGCCGCTCTATCTTTTTATTGCATCCCCCCCCCCCCCCCCCACCAATTACTCTTTAATTAATGTCTAGGTGATTGCATTAAAGTATCCTGTGCATGTGAAAAAAAACCAACGGTACACTTTTATTTTTATTTGAAATGCAAAAACGGCAGAAGTTATAATTTAATGACAATTCAGTATGAGTACAAGGACTGTATAGATCTCTTGTACTTGCCTAGCTGCATTCTATTTCATTGCAGATTGAAAATTTATTATGGCAAACGAAACCAGCTTAGTGCATGCCTACTTTAAAAATTAACTAGTGATATGAGCAACGAAGGATTCCATCTCCATACGAGAAACTCCTCCTTCAGCCGCGGATACCCGCACGGACTCCCCCATTTCTTCTGCTCTCCTTCTCATCTCATCACCTTCTGTCGATGCCATTAGCTTTTTCACAGCACTTTCAACAATCTTTGACGTTACAATCTCATCTCTTAGCTCCCATTCCTTAACTACAACTCCAATCTTGAGGATTTTTGTTATCAGAACTGCGTTTCTTGGTTGATCTGAGTGCATAGGCCAAGCAGCAATTGGCACTCCCATGGTAATACTTTCCATGCAAGAATTCCATCCACAATGACTCATAATCCCTCCTGTTGCCGGGTGGGCTAAAATCTCTAGCTGGGGTGCCCAGTCTCTCAGCACTAGTCCTATCCCATCCACTGAATCCTCGTACCCTTCTGGGAGTTCTGCTCTTCTCTCTTCTCCGTTGAAAACATCTCCTTTATCAGCATCTCGTAGTGCCCAAATAAACTTTTGTTTGCTTTCTCTCAACCCAATTGCCAACTCCTTGATTTGTTCATCATCCAAGGTTGTAGTCGTCCCAAACGACACGTAAATGACTGAGTTTCTTGCATGTTTATCAAGCCAATCCGAGCAAAACCTCTTCTTTTCTGATCTCTCGGGTATTGTCACGGGATTGAAAGGTCCTAAAGCCCAGTGCTTAACGCCTTCCTTAGCTGTTTCTTTCTCAAGCAAATCCATATAAGCACCTTCTACCAGTTTACAAGTGTTGTAAACACAGCCAGTGTTGAACTTTTGGTAATTAGATTGACGAGCAAAAAAATCTGCAAACTCAGCAGTAAAACACCCTTCAAGAGAAGGAATATCCTGTGGAAACAACTCATTATCCTCTATGATATTCTTCCCTTGCTGTTCCCATGCATACGAGGAAACAGTAAAAGCAGATACACTATGGAAAATGTAAGACTCTACATTAGGGAGTAAACGAGCTTCTTGAATCACAGACCCCATTAGAGAGTCATGAATTACAATAATCTTCCTTGCTTTGCATGAAAGTGCACGTACAAGCATTGAAACAGGCTCTGTAAGATGAGACGAGGCATTGAAAGCAGGTTGCAAATGAGAAGGGAACTTGATTTTGGCATTTGGATTGGGAGGAGGGCAATGAAAAGGGGGGATCTCAATATCATGGAAATGGATACTCGCTGCGGCGTCTGGATCCCAACCGTGCACGCGCTGCTTGGCCTGACGATTGTGGGTGGTGGCACCGACATAGTGGACCGGGATGTTATAGGATACGACGAGCCTGGAGAGTTGGAGGAGCTGGTTGAGATGGCCTTGTGCTGGAAAGGGCACCATGACCACAACAACTTGTGCTTGTTCAGTTATGCCATGGCATGGTTGGTGCTGCTGTTGGTTTGCCATGGCCATAGAATAGAGGATGGATATGTTCGAAATGGCTAGCTAGCTCTGAATATAAGGTTTTATGGGTGGTTTTGTGTTGGGCGATGGGCTTTATATAAAGGTTATCAGATTATCTGGGATGATAGTCAAGTGCATGTTTTTCAGTGTGGTAGAGATAGAGAGGGGGGTTATATTTTAAATTATTTTTTATTTAAAAATATATTAAAACAATACTTTTTTATTTTTAAAAATAAAATTGAAGTTTTGACCAGTAATATTTTAACCAAACCCACACTAGAATAAAGTGGTTTCTTGTGTTTAATGCAAGTGGACCTTCTTTCACACACACTCCATATATATCTTGGAGTATTGTTTATGGAAACAACGCTTTAGCAGGGGCCGGAGAAAGACGATGTTATTATAAATCAAAGGGGATAATTAAGTTATGCTACAGGTGACTCTTACAACTATATTTTGAAGAAACCGAAGCTGCATTGGGTGGTGTCCTCTCTGCAGATTAAGGAGGCAGTCTACTCTCCTACTATAATGCTGCTTGATAAATATTCTGTATCGCCGCTTGTGCAGCGGAGCAGACGTTGTTATTAAAAAACATTGCTGCGTGCATGACGTTTACAACCACAGCAGCAAATTAAGGAATTGAAGGCAGGCAGGCAGGCTACTCCACCGTGTACACACTGTCTCTAGGATGTCAATCCTTCATCAAAATGCAGGCCGGATTATGATTCTCTCTGTTGTTGTGATGGATACTCTTTTTTTAGCTTCCAGTTTTCAGGGATCGATCCATATGTAGCTAGCTGGAGAGAGAACAATTTAACGACCCGTTCAATACCATTTACTAGTTTATTTATTTATTCGCGCTACGCCATTCTCCAAAATATTTTTGAATATATAAAAAGGATATTGAGAATATATAGAGTTATTTAATATTGTTATTACCTGTAATTTAATATGTCAACTTTGAAATTTATTGATTTTAAAATTAAATTATATGATAGTTACTTTAACATAATCAAATAGATTTAATAGGTTTAAAAACAATTAAAATAACTGATAAAAAATATAGTTTGATTTTAATTTTTTTTTAAAATAATATTTTTTTTATATTGAGACATCGACATATTAATTTTGTTTAAAATATCAAGAATTCACTTAATAAAATTAATTTTATTTTTTCAAATCGGGTATTAGTTCAAAATCAAAATTTATTTTTAACATCACGAAAGCCCCAAATAAGACCAGTTAGAACAAAACATCAAATTCAATTTCTAATCAACTTTTATATAAAATTATTAAATTGAAAAAAGAGAGTCAAGTGACAAAGAAAAAAAATCATTTTAGATTATTATTGCAATCCACACTAATAAAATGTATCATTCTTTCATGTTACATTTCCATCATTTTTTAATATTTTTATATTATTTCATGTGTTCATGATTTCAAATTAAAGCATCAATTTTGTTAAATCAAATTATAATTATTAAATTGAAACAAAAGGAATTAAAAAAAGAAGAAGGGTGCCAATGAAAAAAAAAATGAAAAAAAAGGTTATGAATGAAAAAAAAAAGTTTGAGTTGGTTTATTGTTCATAATTCAAATATCATTTCATAATATATAAAAGAATTAAAATTGTTAAACAAAAGGAAAAATGACTAAAAAAAAAAGAATTCAAACAAAAAAAAAGAACAGAAGCACTGAGGTGATTCATGAATCGCGTTTCCATCTCAAATCCTTTAATGTTTCTTATTAATTTGTTAATGCTTTTATTAACTATAGCAATGACCCGGCCCTGCTTTTGTGGCGGCTTTAGCTGATATAAAAAAAATTCATAGTTAACATTGAGAGTATAACTTAATTGGTTAGTATTTAAATTTGTTTTTTTTTAGAGATTATTAGTTCGAGTCTCATGAATTTTAGGACCACTAGAGACTTATATAATTATTAATTTCATAATCCGTGGGATCAATTAAGGTGCATGCAAATTAGCCCGGACACTCATATTAATAAAAAAAAAACACATGATTTCCTGATGGATCTAAGGGGAAATAATATCATCCAATCTCTCATTTGGGTTAAATCTTGTTATATGGTTCGATATTATTTTGAATAATTGAAATCAACACATCAATAAATATATTATTTTCTTCTAAAAAGAATATCCTATCATCAATTCTTATAAAAAAAAATTAAAAATGTTATGTGTTGCGTGTGGTCCGCAGCATGTGACAATGAGACACCACACATTTTAAATGAAGAAAAGAGGCAAGGGGTGTCGGCTGCCTCTTGTGTAAATTGACTGTAGTGGCAGAATGTAATGAGAGAAAGAGAGAGAGCATCCAGGTGAGAAGAAAAAAAAACCGCTAGCCTGTTTTGAAATATAATTATGGTTATTTTTTAAAATATTTTTTTATTTTAAAATATATTAAAATGATATATATTTTTATTTTTTAAAAATTATTTTTGAAATGAACGTATCAAAACGATTCAAAATATAAAAAAAATATAATTTTTAACAAACAAAATTAAATTTTTTAAAAACACGGACTAACCTACGTTTCCAAATACTCATAAGTTCAATGCACATTGCTCTTCATTATAGACGGTGGGGTTGAAGATTGGAGATATCTAGGCTGGTTATTTTATCAGAAAATAGGGTTATAGTATTGTGAGATTTTCCTTTCTCTTTTTGATTTTGTTGTAATTCAAGAATAATATTGACGTTTTTTGCATTTTAAAAATATTTTTTTAAAAATTTAAAAATCTTTTATTTTTTTATTTCAAATTAATACGTTTTTGGTATTTTTAAACCATTTTGATGTGTTGATATCAAAATTGATTTTTAAAAAATAAAAAACATTATTTTGATACATTTCTGAGTGAAAGCACTTTGAAAAACAACCGCAACCACACTCCTAAACAGACATACTTGATGATGTATATTTTGTGGTCATTAGTTTATTATTATTATTATTATTATTATTAATGTGGGTATTTGGGTCAGCTTGCGTATACATCGACTAATTCCATGGGTCTTGAAGTTAATGATCATGTAAGCATCTAGTAGCACCGAGATTTGTAAAACTTGAATTGATAATCTTTAAAAGACAAATCCAGAACTTGATAAGTTAAACCGTAGCCCCTCAAGATTATTAAAAATAGTTCATTATATAGTCATGAGTTATTGCTAAGAAAGAATACCTTTAAACCCATTATTTATTGATGGTGAAAGCTTTTAAGTAAACTACAGTTTTATAATTTTTCTGTTTTCCTCGTGAAAATCTTGGAGTTGAATTATGGAATAGATTACATTATTTTATTGATAGATCAATCCTAATTTCAGAAAAAAGAATTGATGGTTTGGTCGGTTTTCCCAACAAAATGACCTCTCTTTTTTCTGTAAAAAAAAATAAAATAAAATAGATTTCTCACTTATCCAGCTCGAACCATGTAGATCAGCAAATCAATAAACTCACCAGGTAAGCTAGATCGGATCTTATTATATGAATTGAACAAGTTACGAGACACCAATGGGCTTGTGACCTTCAGCACCCTTACAAGCCCATGGTCAATGGGCTTTTGCACATCAATGCCACGTCACACCAAGTTTGATGAAATCTTCTTAAATACTACATGGCCATTGTTGAAAAATCCATCGTCTAGATGAATCATTCCCAGGTCCTGAAGGAGAAAAATATTATTAATTAAAGGTTTTTTAAACCTGTTTTTTTATTTACTCATAACTAGTTTTAAATATCTTAATATTTTATATTGAAGACCATTTTTTAATAAAATCTAATTACTCTTAATGTGAATAAATCTTACTTTTAAATTGATCTTAAATACGTATTTTTAACTATGTTATAATCTGTTTTTCCTTTAATTAACCTTCCTTTTCTCCCTTCATATAGAAAACTATCAATTTGTACATCACCTATGAACACCAAAAGTCAAAAGATGTTTTTAAAAATGGTTATTTTTTAAAGTGTTTTTTATTTTAAAATATATTAAAATAATATATTTTTTATTTTTTAAAATTATTTTTGACATCAACACATTAAAATAATCTGAAAATATAAAAAAATATTAATTTGAAGTAAAAAAATAAAAAAATTTTAAAATTTTTTAAAAACACTTTCAAAACGTAAAGCAAAACACATTCTAATTACTTCTTATTCTTGTTAATATTTTGTTAATATTTGGTGCAATTATTCCATTTTTCGAGGAAAAAAAGAAGAAAAAGCAAAAGAACGCAAAACATTTTGCAACCCATGCAGTTTACTAAGAGGAATTACAAAAATCATTATTGGGAGAAAACAATGCGGTGCCTCTCTCGTTGCCCTAAACTTCTCAGTCGTGCCTCTCTTGTGGAGGCTTGGATTTGGCCATGGCCTGATCGTCACAGACACACTTGTTATCATTACACACACAGGCTTGACAGGGAAGAGCACAAGCACCTTCACATTCAATCTCTTTCTGACACCACTCCACATGTCGTGTCTGTGCCTCGGCATCCAAGATGAACCCTATATATCAATATTCTTCGTTCATGTTAAAATCATCCAAATATAACAATGAATTAAGAGATCGACGACTTTTATTGATATTATTTTTATTATTTTTCTCTCATTATAGGGCATCATGGAGAGTTACCTGAAGCGATGATGAAGAATATGACAAGTAGACCAACCTTGAACGAGACTCTCGCCATTGTTTATATGTGGGGTGTATGCTATATTGTTTTTTTTTTCTTGTTGAGAACTTGAAATACTCAATCTATCCCTCAATTATTCTGAATGTCAATGCATATTTATAGCACAACAATGAGTTTTTTTTTTTTTTGGAACGAACCTTTCAATTATTCTGAACTTGTATTTTTTTTTTCTCTTTTTTATGGTAGGAAATCTTAAAAATTTCTGTAAGTGTATATTATGTGTAATTACCCAAAATTTGACCCCCCATTTTATATATTTCAAATAAAAATAGAAAATCAAAAACAAATTTCCTTTTCAATAAAATTAGTCAGATTTAATCATTTTGTTATTTGTTATTATTTCATTTAATCTTTGTGCGGGAAAAAACAATAATAGAAATACAAAAAAAATACAAAATACAAAAAAGGGAACCAAATTCATGGGAAATCAACTAGGTAAAATGAAATGAATTTAAATGTTTGATTAGGAAACAATCAAGGAAATTGCAATTAAAAAGGAAATAATGATATTTTAAACTTAATGAAAATATTTTGTGAAATTCAAGATTACGGTAAAAGAAAAATCAAATATGGTGGAAAGAAATACCATGTTCATTTAAAACAATTTTTTTCCCATTAAAGTAGAAATCTTCAATTATTTTTTCATTAAAGAAAAATCTTTGAAATCTGCAATTATTTTTTCATTAAAAAAAAAACTTCAAAATCTTCAATTAATTTTTCTTTAAAGGAAAAAATCTTCAATTAATTCTTTGCTAATAGAAAAATCTTCAATTAATTTTTCATAATGAAGTTTGGCTTGATTTTAATTGGAAAAAACATTAAGTGAAAAGATGCGTTTGGTTTAAATTGAGGAATAACACAATTTAAATCTTCAAAGCAAAGAATGTCATTTTGGTTGATGTTTTTGCAGATTTCTAAGCACAAAAAGAAAAGCAGAAACGACTGCTTCTTATGAAACATTAGGGCTTGATCTTAGTCCTAATTGAATCTCTTGGTAGCTCAGAAACAAAAGAAACATGTCTTCTAATATGTCGACTACAATCATGGCAGAATAAATAAGGATTAAATCTCATAATCTACTACAAATTTCATGCCAAACACACTTCCTCAATCAGCCTCCCTTCAAGACCAGCAGCCCAGCCTTTCCATTCTGATGCAAGAATCAGAGTTCAAACTTTGATCCTCTCTCCACAAATCAAGTAAAGAGATATCGGTGGCCAGCACCTAAGTTTATTTCTAGGAATCAATCCTCGTAAATTCATGAATTTATTTCCTTTCCTAAAAGGATTAGCTTTCACCTATAAAAGGATAATAACCAAAAGGCAAGGAAGAGAGGGCAAGAGGCAGGGACGTGTACACAAAAAAGTTCTACATTGTTGGTTCTAATGCTCTCAATTCAATCTAGGAGTAATAGTTCAACGTTCAACTTTTTGTATACTGATATTATCATTCTTTTCTGTAATATCACTATCAAATTTAAAAATTTAACAGTTTTACTGATAAAAATTTATATTATTATTTATATTTACAGTCGGTCGGTACGTATATTATCAACGAGTTCACAAAAAAAAAAAAAATAGTTCGTTGAAAAACCTCTTGTCAGTAATTTAGGCTCAGAAGATACCTAGGGATGAGAAGGTAAAAGAATGCTTGATTTAAGCTAAGAAGGAGAGAGAGAGGAGAAGAGAAAAAGAGAGAAATGACTCTGAGAAGAAGAGATAAAAAGATGAAGCCCCGTCTATTCTGATTATAGTCTTTTAATTTTAATTTTACCAATAAAATTACTGATGAAATATTAAATATTAATATTTTTAATATTTAAATCAGTGATTCCATTTGTAAAGTTAAGTTGAAATTTAATGGTCTTTTGTATTTGAGCTTTTTTTACCAACGGAATAACAAACGAAAAATTAAATATTAATATTTTTAATATTTTCATAGGTGATTCCATCTATAAAGTTAAATGAAAAATTTTAACTAGCACAAAACTTTTCAAAAAGCTCTCCAAATATTATCAACAACTTTTCATTCTGTTGCCGAGGCCGTTGGAAAAAAAAATGGATAGTAAGAAAAATATTAATTTTCATCGGTTATGTCTGTATGTAATGAACACCATGAACAATGTTAGGGAGAAGGGGAATGGTTTCCATGGTCACTGGAATGTACCGACGAACACATTCTATCGTTATACCCGTGTGTAATGTACAGTCTATCGGTATTTTCATCGGTATAAATCTATATATCTATATTTTAAAGGATAAAAAGTTCCAACATTTTACCTGGATGGTTCATAGAGTATTAATATCCCATGAACTTTATTGTTTTTAGAGAAGGAAATGACTGAAAAGTTCTATACTTTCGACGATATGAATGAGAGACAAATATCCTTTACATATTATTAATGAGACAACAAGTATAATAGGTCCCTTAAGAGACCTTGTATACATCAATGAGTATAGAGAAATCATTACATCAATATTAATGGTTATTTTAAATAGAGAGGCATGACAGTTTGTCATGCTTTTAATACTTTTATTTTAGGGGATCATCTAAGATTAAACATATAACTTTAGAACTTGGTAATTGTTAAATTCAAGTGCTTTGAGTTTGACATATTTGTTAGATCCACGCTGCCTTGGGCTTGACTGACTGTCAAGCCCAAGTTCTTTCTTTGGGGTTGAATGTTTGTTAAACCTACGCTATCTTGAGGATGACTAATTGCCAAGCTCAAGTTCTTGGAGTCTGACATGTTCGTCAAATCTATGCCTACCTTTGACTTGGTTGACTGTCAAGTCTAAATTCTTTGGGTCTGATATGTTTGCGGGACTCATGCTACACTAGGGTTGACTGATTGTCAAGTTCAAGTTATTTAGGTCTGGAATGTGTGTCAGACTCATTTTATATTGGGTCAGGATACTTGCCAAATCCAATTTCTTTGGCTCTGTCTTATTTGTTGAATTCAAGCTATCTTAAACTTGAATGATTGTCAAGTTTAAGTTTTCCAAGTCTGACATGTTTGTCAGATCTATATCATATTAAATTTGACCATCTATTAAATATAAAATTCTTTGGGTTAATATGTTTGAAAAGCAATTTTATTTATTTATTTTTTTTTATTTATAAAAATTTTAACGAAACATTTTAACTCCTCATCGACGAGCTGTGACAATTACAACCAAGTGGCCTGCTTTTGCTTTGGTTTCGCTGCGAGTATATAAAAAGCACATATGGCCATGGTGTTTCATTTAATTTGAAGAGGCTGTTTAGCGCGCCGATCCAGCGAAGGATCGATTCAGTGGTGGTGTGTGGGGTGACGCGAAAGGCAAGTGCTGTGAATGATAATGAGATCAGAGCACAAAATCCATCATCAAGATATCTGCTTTCACCTTCGCCTCTATCAGTGCAGGCACACGAGGACGACCTCCATTACCATTCTGGATGACAGCTTCAGATGCAATTTTATTACGTGAGGCAAGCTTCAAAATTACAATATTTTTGGTTTATGTTAAATGACAATAAAATTAAAAAAAAAAAATAGCATGATGACCTTTGAATTGAGTGGTCAAACACTCCGAAATCCAAATACAGCGATAAAATTCCGAGCCCTGGTTTTCAAATATTTGTGCTGAAACCGTGTGTGATCCAATGGAATTGGGCAGATCGACATGCAAAAAAGTAAAATCAAGTGGACGGTATTCCACGAGAGTAAGTTGACTAATGGTAAAGTCAACCCTGTTAGCCAAGTCGTCGCCTACAGGTGGCCATGTGGAGACACGTTGTTGCTTCGCAGATGATGATTTTGTGTCGGGGGTGATTGCATGGGAAGATGCCACTTTCGTTGACTGAATTTTAACACGCTTTGAGGGTTTCACTTTTATGTGTTTTTTTAATCTGTGTTACTATATTTTTTATTTTTTTGAAATATTATAAATTAAATTCCTATGCATAACACAGTAAAAAATCTAATAAATACATAAAAATAAAAAATATATATATAAGTTGGTGTAACTATTAATTAATCAGTGTCTTGCACATAAATAATAAATATAAAAGAGAGGAATGCATTTTATTGAAGGGATAGAAATATAAGTAAATATAATGAATTTTTATATCTTTTAAAAAGTAAAATACAAAGCACGATTGAATTATTACTAAATTTAAAAAACAAAAACGAAAAATATTATAAATAATTTACATTTCCAATTCTATATAAACCCCAAAGGCCCGAGATCCTCCCCCACTCCACTAAACTCCTTTCCCTCTGTCTCTGACCCCTCACCCAAAATAATAAATAAATAATTTCTCCTTTTCTCCCTCGAAATGTCAGGCTACCCTCATCCACAAGCCGGCTACGGTTACGGCCAACCGCAACAACCCCAACCCTACGGCTCCGCTGCACCATACCCCTCCCCTTATGGGGCACCACCACAACCTTCAGCTCCATACGGCACCGCACCACAACCCGCTGCTGCATATGGAGCCGCACAACCTGCCGCTCCATACGGCCACCCCTACGGTGCTCCCGCTCCCGCTCCCGGTACCAAGCCACCGAAGGACAAACCCCAAGCCTCTGCACCTGGTGGCTATCCTTCTGCACCTTACGGCAGCAGCCCCTTCGCCTCTCTGATGCCCTCCACCTTCCCTCCAGGGACCGACCCCAGCATCGTCGCCTGCTTTCAAGTCGCCGATCAGGACGGTAGCGGGCTCGTTGATGACAAAGAGCTGCAGAGAGCCTTATCGAGCTATAATCAGAGCTTCAGCTTGAGGACTGTTCACCTTCTCATGTATCTCTTCACGAACACCAACACCAGGAAGATCGGTGAGAGCTTGCTTAAATGATTTTTCATTCATGCTCATGTTAGTGAAATGCTACAAGTTTTTGCTAGTTTCAGCATATGATATTTTTGCTATTATATGCGCATGTCAGTGGAAAGGTACTATTTTTTTATATATATAATGTACGCTAGTTTTTTTTGTTTGCATTGAATGGACGAAACTGCCGGAATAATTACATGGTGATTGTTCAGTCAGATCTTGATCAGAGGGGTCACTTTCGTCATTTCTGACATTTGACAGCCCTTTTGCTGTTTTCAGTTGATTACCCAAGGGGATAAGTTTTGATTTTCCCACGTATCTTACGCGGGTTTTATTTTTTGAAAGTCCTAGACATGCCCTTGAATATCTTGATGTTGTAGTGCAATTTGCAAGGGTACATTCGTAATCTTGAAAGCTTTGTGGATTTGTGAAGGACCCACATTGATTATTATTATTTTTTGAAATGTTAATGCAGGGCCAAAGGAATTCGCTCCACTGTTCTACAGTTTGCAGAACTGGAGAGTGAGCTCTTGGAGACTTTGAACTGGAGAGTTTTTTGATCTATTTTAATTTTCTGGATTAGAAATGTTTATTGTTTTTGTGGGTTTTGGTTGTTTTTGCTTTACAGGCAAACTTTGAGAGATTTGATAGGGACAGGAGCGGCAAAATCGATTCTAATGAGCTGAGAGAGGCACTTATGAGTTTAGGATTTGCAGTCTCACCAGTTGTTTTGGATTTGCTAGTGTCCAAGTTTGATAAAACTGCAGGGAAGAACAAGGCCATCGAATACGACAATTTCATCGAGTATGTTTTCCTTGGTCTCGTGTTCAATCTCCTTTTGTTTCTCTTTGATAAATGATTTCTTTTTTGTTGGTTTGGTTTGAGAATATTAGCTTTCTTTTTTACTTCTGTTGAGCATCTCTAATTTGGTGTTTTCTTTGTTCCTTTTCGTGGAATGCAGATGCTGTCTGACTGTCAAGGTGAGCTTTTAACTAAAGATTAATGGAGTTCTTAACTGTATCAAGAATATTCCTTACTCTGTCTTGGCTTTTGTTAAGCTCTAGCTAAATAATACATGTAGTTCTCTATATAATGAAATGAGTTATTGAATCATGTTTGATCATCTGTTTTTCAGGGACTTACTGATAAATTCAAAGAGAGGGATACTGCATATTCTGGTTCAGCAAGTTTCACTTATGAAAATTTCATGCTTACTGTCCTTCCTTTCCTCATTGCATAGGATGGGATTTGAAAGCTAAAACGGCCGTCGTCGAAGGGCCAGTGAATTTGGAAAGTGATGTACTTTCTGGGTCTTATGCAGATTCTTTTCCCCTTCACTTGGTAAAAATAAGTTTGTGTATCTGTTTTTAGCCGTTAAAACTAGACTGTTTCAAGGGTCTAGTGGATACTGGTTTGCAGATCAATCTCTCTAATGTACCCTCTTCTTTTTAATCTTTGAGCTGTGATGTCTTGTTATTTTATTTTCACTCCTATGATGGCAAGCTGCTAATTACCAACAATTTTCACTATCCCACCCTCTTTATCATTCATGAATTTGTTGAGCGTCGTTGCAGTTCCGAGAAGGTAACGGAAAATTGAGGGTTTTTCCGGCGAGAATATCGAAGGCTTCTTTGATATGTTCATGCGTCTTATCAACACAACTTAACAAAAATTCTTAACCTGAGACGAATGGATTCCATAATATTGAGAAAATAAGTATAATTTGTAATTTCAGTAGAAAGGGATTTTAATAAGAGCACTTTTAATTCCCATGACTTCAAAATTTATCACCAACTAATCTTTTTCATGCAATTACATCACGTGGTTATTTCTATGGGATTTTATTTTGGGATTATGTTAATTTAGATGACACTCTGCATTAAAATTTTATTGAATCTAAAAAGAAATTATAGGTTGCAAGGAATAATTTAGTATTGTTATTAAGCCCAACGAATCTGACTTAATTTTTTTGTCTAATCCGAGTTTTAAATTAAATTATATGAGAATTACTTTAATATGATTTAGTTAATTTAATAGGTTGAAAGAAAGCATTGACAACCAGTAAAAAACATGGTTTAATTTTAAAAAGATTAAGATAATATTTTTGTTTAATATAGAGAAACATGAACAAATTAGAGTGACATAGACTTGGTGTCTTAACAAACTAAACATGTGACTCGAATTATGGACTCCATTAGGTTTAATAATTTTTCTAAAACTATTTTTTTTAATGATATGATAACAAAAAATAAATACTTGTGAAATTGACTAACCAAATATCGGGATGTTTATTTAAGATTGTAATAACCTCTAGAAAATAAACCAAAATAAATTATGAATACTAATTCAAAATCAACCAAATATTGAAAAATAAAATCGATGAAAAAAAGCCAAATAGAATTAAATAAAAGAAAAAAAATTGGAAGATGGAATAAAAAACTATTTGACATTGTTATTAAACTTGATCCAACAGGAGAACTTCAAAAATTTTCAACCCGACTCTTTGCCTAACCTGACTATATTGAATAATATTTTTATTTAATATTGAAATGGAAACACATTGTATATATCATCAAAGTCAACCAGAGTTGACTTACGAAACTTGCGAAGATAATCTTGAAAATAATAACTGAAAAACTCAATCTTTAATTAACTCAATGTTAAAGGATCAAATTGATATAAAAATAGCACTTAATTAAAAAAAAGCAAGTAAACTTGAATCAACTAACCAAACTACGCAAGTTATGTATGTCATCAGATTCAATAAATTTTTTATCTCAAAAGTGATTTTTTATTTAATTACACAACAATAAAGCGTATGAGAATTCTTTTGGATGAAATATTTTCTTAAAAGAAAAAAAAACCATGATAGACGTGTGAGACCAAGATAGGAAAAGTAGATCATTGATAACAAATAATAAAATTATATTTTTTTTTGTTTTGAGTTGAGTATAAAAATAAATCATCAATAAGAAAGGATAAATTAAATTGTATTTTGTATTTTAAATTAAAAAACAAAAAATCATTAAAAAAAGAAAAAATAACTCGGATACTGCAAATTAATCTATCAAACTTACAACTAGCTCATGAACTCAACTGGTTCAATATTTTATTTTTTATTTTTTTATCCAAATATAAAAACAATATATATATATATATATATATATATATATATATATATATATATATATATATATATATATAAAGAAGCCAAACAGGAGTTTATATATATGTTTGAAAGATTTGATAAGGACACGAGTAGAAAAATTGATTCTAATGAGCTGAGAGAGGCACTTACGAGTTCAATATTTGCTGTCTCACCCGTTGTTTTGGATATGCTGGTATCTAAGTTTGATAAAACTGGAGGGAATGAAGAACAAGGCCATCGAATACGACAATATTAATCTAGCATGTTTTTCTTGGTCTTGTGTTCAATCTCCCTTTGTTTTCTCTTTGATAAATGATTTCTTTTTTGTTGGTTTAGTTTGAGAATGTCTGTGTTTGACTTCTGCTGAGCATCTCTAATTTGGTGTTTTCTTCGTTCTTTTTCGTGGAATTAATGCAGATGCTGTCTTACTGTCAAGGCGAGCTTCTAACTAAGATTAATGGAGTTTTTCCTCTTCACATAGCAATATTTGTTAAAATAAGTTTGAGTATCTGGTTTTATATAGTTTTGTATTTAAACAAACTTTGGATGGAGTTGAAATTTGATGAGGAGGTTCCTTCTCTATGAGGTCAGCTTTCTAGCAGCAACTGGGGTTAGGAAAATCCTTAAATTAAGTTAAAAAAATCATTTCCCCCCCTTCTATATAGGTCAGGTGATTATTTTTAGAACAATTTTTATAAATTACTGACTTTTCAGAATGTATCAAAAACTCTAATTTCATAAGGTCCAAGTCTAGACACTTTGAGCTCCGAAAAGTTGCTGTCTCTCTTACTTTACAGTTCTGAGCATTCATTTGCTCTATTTTTGTGCCCTAGCTGCTGTCTACTCAACATGTAATTAAGTTGTTCTCCCTTAGCGCAGCCAGCAGTTGAAGGCATTTTCTTTGCCATGTCTCAATCATCAATACACAATAATTTTAAGCATTTACCGGCGGGTGCCTCCACTGATTCTCCCAGCTTGAGTTTCTTCATCACAGCTAGCCTGATAGAGCACATAACATTTTTTTTTTATATGAATTACACATGCTGAAACAAGCAAACGCTTTGTTTCAAAATTGCTGGCTTGCAAAATGAAATATGTAGTTGCAACTCATCTATATAACCCTGTCTAGCTTGGACACAAATAAATTAATTACTTAAAAGAAGCTATATAATACGTTATAATTTTATTGAATTTATCATAGATAGATATGTACTCAACAAGGATGGAGGTTTAGAGAAAGCTCAACGGCTAATGAGAACACACTAGTGGCAAAGGAACACTCCTTCCCTTTTTCCTAATCTCGGTTTTTGTGGTATCATATAGAGATATTCGGCATGGAATCTTAGTATAATGGCAATAAACCAGGCTGAATAAATGATATACAGAAGTCTGCGTGATGAAGATCTCTCTTGAGTTCTTTACTCTTCAGTTTGTATTACTAGCTAGGCAGAGGCCTCAATCACTCTTGGAGTGTACTCAAAAACTGCTCTTCCATCCGATGACTGAGTTGGTCTTGCATTTGCCTCATATCCCTTAAACAAAAGAACCCAACAGATGTTAAATCAGTAAAACTGCTTTGGTCTTGTACACAGACGAGCACGAGAGTGCCTAAAGCACCATTGTTGTTTTCTCTGAAAATGCTCTCAGAGGATTCACTTGCACATTTCCAAATAAAAAATTAGAGACATTAACTGGAAATGCATCCTTAAACTGAACTAAAAGTACTTACATCATGAACAGCATCCCTTAATGCTTTGACTTGCTCCCTTGAGACTGTCCTGACCTGTTTATAGAAGAATGCACCAGAATAATCATATACATCATGCCGGTGAAGAAGGTATATTGAAGATGAAATGGAATGTGAATGTTTTGGTAAAAGCACCTTCTTGACTATTGTCCAAATAACACCTTCGGTGCAAGGAGGACTTGTAAGGGAACCGATATATCTGTAATACTTTCTGCTCCCAAATTTGATATCTCCTGGGTTGACAATCCCCGCATCTATCTCTTCTTCGGGGTCAACATGAGTTATATGGTGGAACAACTGCCAAAAGGGGGAAATAGTAGCGCTCAAAAAAAGAGCTTCAGATTTAAAGATTAGAATCGAACTTTACGAGAAGTTCTAGGTCGACCATATTTGCAAGCAACTGAAAGACATCACAATACCCTTGAAAGGAAGCGATCAGGCCGACCATATTTGTAAACAATTGCGGAAACAGCTACCCCTCCCTGAGAGCTATAGTGAACTAGGTGAAGCTCCAGGTCATACCTGTTAAAAAATGAGAAGAAAGATTTGGATAGACAGTAGATCTTTATGGGAGAAAATTGTAGAGTGTGTAGTGGAGTAGGTGGAAGAGTTCGGATCATTAACGTGAGATCAAATAAACCTTCAAAATCTCAATAATAAAGAAGGCAAACAAATAAACCTTGAACCATTGAATGTGTGCTCTGAGGGTGAATGCCAATGGCCTTGCTTCAGCTGGTATCTAGTATTATTAATCGTGATTTTTCCTGCATCTCCTTTCCAAATCACCTAGTAAGAAATTCAAACGGAGTAATTAATAAATCTGTCACACCTTTTTTCTTCCAAAGTCATTGTCGACAAGTAACGGATCACAAGCGTTTCTGATGCATACTTTTGTAGCCTGAATACTGGTCAACTACCAACAATTCAACGACGAAATTATGATCAAAATGTTTATAGGGTCCATTCTTTATAGGGTCAACGATCTTATGCATGCTACAATGGCAGAGGTGGATTAAAATGAATCTTGTTTTTAGAATGAGTTGCTTCTTAAGTAAATCCATGAATTATTGAAGGGAAAAGAAGTAGCTTACTGTAATGTCATGCCCCCTATTCTTCACGGCTGCAGGAGCTGCTTGGTAATCCCTACGCAGCTTTCCTAAGTTGGGAAAAACTTGCACTGCCCTCCCGTCAAGGAGATCGATAGGAGACTGCATATGTCCTTTACCACAAGTTTCCCAATGCGGGTTAATCTTTCCCCAATTCTTTGGCCCTTTTCCAGTTCCTTCTACATATGCAAATTCACTTTCTTTCTCTGTTGATGAAAGAGAAGAATTAAATTGACTGGAGTACTGTTTAAGAAATCGTATTTATGAAGATAATTATTCATGATATGAAGTGGATCACTCCACTAAGGACCAACAAGTCTTGAAGACAAGCCTCCAAAAAATTAAAGCCAAAGGGATGTTCTAAATTCCTTTTTTTTTTTTTTGGAGACATAAAGCACAGATTTGGCTCTACATAGGACTAAAAGTTGAGTGAAAGAACATAAGAAAATGAAAAATAAATCACTTTCAGAAAAGGAAATCACGAATTGATTTAACTTGTTACTTGGTACATCTTTCGAAGCAAATAATAAAACGAAAATAGGTTAAATAACTTTTCAAACATGCCACAATAGTGTCTAAAAAAATCAAAATAATTCTTCATCAAGCTTGTCATCATCTTAGTTTTCGCAGTTATAATTTAAAAAATAAGTTTAAAAAAGCTTATAGATTAAATTTTTTTTTAACCAATTTTTTTAAAAAATCTTAAATAAGATACATGCAAAATTATGATATATATATATTAATTGATCAAATAATTTTAAAACTATAATTAAAATAAAATACGGTTTCAATAATTGAAACAAAATACCGCACTGACCCTTAGACCTATGTGTCCAACATTTTAAATAATCTCCTGGTTCTAAACCACATGCACGAGAATTTTTAAAAATAAAATGCAGAGGTCAAGAGCACAAAATCTTCTTCATTAAAAGTAAGAGCCAGTTAACCTTGTCAACTGGTAGCACCACCTTGCCACTGAAAATTAAAGAGGACAGTGTGATATTTCCTTAATTAAAGAAAAAACCTTCAAAAACAAATTTGAATCTCAAGATTGATTTTTCTCTCCTCCCTGTTCTTCAAACAGAAGGATACCAATAAATTAATCCTTCAAAACACAACAATGTGATATATCATCTGGGATTTCTGCGTTATATCAATCACTGCTAGCTAGTTAGTAGAATATTAAACAACAGAATGCAGTGTAAACAGTGAAAAAGAAGAACACAACAGCTAATTAAATCTGTCAACTAGTAATTAGAGAGAGATAAAGAACATACCAACTTCAGACTCCGAAGCAAAGCAGATGGTGAGTGAAAAGGAGACTATGACGAGAGAAACAAGAAGGAGAAAGCTCGAAATGTTAATGTTGTAGACATTGAATAAGTGACTGGTGCTAGCCATGACCTCTTTATTTCTTAGATGTTCAAGGAGTTAAAAGCGACAGGTTGATGTAACGTTGGTGTATTTTTTTGAAAGAACAAGCAGGCCTTCCTTACTAGTGCGCACCTACACGAGACGTGCTCTCTCATTTATATAATGTTAATATAAATATATATATTCTTGAGAAATATTCTGCTTTTTTTTTTTTGTTGGAATCTTGATTTCTTACTCATGGTATAATAAATTACTATTCCGTAATTTATTATTATTTTCCCCTTAGATCGCTTCTAAATTAAGATTTGGTTATTTATAGTATGCTTATCTTTTCTGATTGTCCATATCAAAATTAAAAGTAGTTAATGAAACTCAGGTATATATATAATTTATAGAATATCAATAATTATGACTTAAATATTTATTATCATGATTTTTTTTATTTAATTTAAATAACTTGATTTGGATTAAAAAAATTACTCAAATCTTCTTCTTCATAATTAATTTTAACAATCAATCAATTGATTCATTTAATTTTATATTTATTAATTTTAAATCCAACAAATTAACACTTGAAGCAAAGAATTGTCTGGACGGCTTACCTGTTAATTTGCAATCCATCAAAGCGTGCAAAACGGTTGCTTAGCGCATGAAGTAAGAAATATTGCACTTTATTTCTTTTCTTTATAATTTGATACCGTTAAATCTTGAAGTAAATATTATGCTTCCTTTGTAGCTTTAAAGATTTAGATTTAATTTATTCAATGCTACATATAAAAGTATGAATTATGAGTTGAAACATTCGAATCAATTAAAATACCCTTCATTTTTAATCAACTTAATATCTAAAATATATAGAAATCTTAGTAATTTTTACTATGAATTGTTTTTCTAAAGAAATTTAATATATACTTTTTACACTTATTATTTTCCTTTTTTATTTAAGTAATTATTAGTGGTTGTGTTTTATTTTTTATAATTAGTCATAATTCTAATATTTTTTATTCCTTCTCTTAAAAAAATCTAATACCTTTTCCGTTTTTTTTTCTTTTATAATATTATTGGGTTTTTATTCTTTTTTATTACGAATTTAAAACCTATTTTTCATATCTATTTTTACATGAGTAATGCTAATGTTAAATGATAGTCTTACAATTTCCTTTTCTATAATTAGCCTGAATTTCAATACGTTTTTTTTTTTGTTTCTTTTTATTAAGAATCTTAATAACATTTCTGTTTTTAATTCTACTAGTGGAATTCTAATAGCCTTTTTATTAATTTCTAAATATTTTTTTTTATAAATTGAAATTATAACTTCACTTTTTGGACATGGATAATTATTATTAGTTGTATTTCCTTTTTTTTTTAATAATTATCTTTGTTTTTAGTTTTTTAATAATTTTTATTTTTTATTTTTTTTTTGTATAAAGCTAATTATAAGTTGTTACATTCTTTTTGAGTAATCAGCCCAAATTCTAATACCTTTGTTTTTTTTTTTTTTTTTTCATTCCTTTCATAAAAACTTAATACCTTTTCCATTTGAAATTATAATAACTTTTTTAATTTATTTTCTTAATATTTTTAATATCTTTTCCATTTGTATTTTTTGTTATTTGTACCTAGCTAATTATTATTAGTTGCAATTCCTTTTCTATAAATTAGGCTTTTCTATTCCTTTTCTTTAGAATTTCAATATCTTTTCTATTTTTCTCTTCTTCTTTGTTTTGCATGTAGCTAATTACTATCATTTATATAATTAGACACTATTAATTAATAAATTATTTCCTTTTATTTGATTTTATGTTTTCTTTCGCTCTTTATATGTAAACTCTTTCTCGATTTCGTGTACTCGGACCAAGAAGTGCATTGTTGAAATTGACTTCACTCTTGATTTTAATAGAAAAATAGAAGAAAATTTATAATCCTCATAAAGCACCTACCAATACTTACTCAATGAGAAAATAAACATAAAAGGATTGTAGAAATAGAGGAGGGAATTAAAAAAAATATTTTTTTATTTAAGTGTAGATATTCTCATCAGTTTTAGTGATTTTGAATGTTATTTGACTAAAACTTGTGTATAATGTCTTGATAGCTTTTGAAGAATAGAAAACATTTATAATTGGAATATATTTATATTTTTATCTTCTAATTTATTATCTATTAATTTCAATCCTCAAACTCATGTGCCTTTTGTACTTTGATACTTGATTTTGATATTCTTCAATTTGACTTTCGATTAACCTTCAATTTTTAAATTCCTTTCAATTGAGTCATTGATTGCATCAATTTAGCATTTTAAAATTTTAATTGTATCCCTAATCTTTCAATCTTTACGAATTGATCCGAATTAAACCTCCAAACTTAATTTTTCTTCAATTGGGTCATTGATTGAATCCACAAAACCTATTAGAAATTTAATTAAGTCTTTAAACTTAATTAATTCTTCTAATTTTTGCCCAATTGACTTTCAAAATTAATTTTTCTTCAATTAAGTCCTTAAATAAGTCAATTAAACCTATTGGAAGTTTAATTAAGTCCTTAAAATTAATTAATTCTTCTAATTTTGATTAAGTTTGGATTTCAACCTCAATTTTATTTCTATTAAGTCTTTCTTCATCCCATCTTATTAAAATATCTTAATTTGACTATTCTTCTAGCTTTTTGACATATTACGGTTTAAAGGGTTACCTCATCGTATCTCAAAAATATTTTTGAATTTTAAATATATAATTTTTTGAATAAAAAAAAGTATTTTTTATGAAATAATTGTTGAGAATTCAAAATTGAGTTATAATACTAATACAAATTAAATTCCTTTTTTATTGATACGATTTGAATCTTAAGCTCTCGCTTTGAATAGAACTGAGCTTTTCGGTACCATCCATACCTACCACACCGAACCAGCAGCCCCTTCATGATCCCTTCTCTGCCATACTTTTATAGCCCCGCGCAAATCAACACAGCATTCCCTCTGCTTTTTTCAGTCGTTGTCGACAGCCCTTATCACTCTCCCTCAGTAATTACGAGGACTTCCTTTTCATGCTTTTGTTTCTTCTTTTTGTTTGTTAGGATGCATTGCATGCTTTTTTTTTTTGCCCATTTATTTATTGAATTAACGCCGACCCGAAAGAGATAAAAAATAATTTCTTGAAAACCCATTTTGTGTTTTTGAGAAAAATGCTATTTTGAGCTTTGATTGATGTGTTTTGTTTCTTGTTTCACTGCAAATCAGAAGAACGTATAAATAAGGAGTTTTTTTTGACCCTTCGTTAAAAGAATTAACGAAGCAACATGATGAATCTTTTGCTCCATCATTATTAAATTCTATGTTTGTCTGATTTTTTTTCCAGCTTTCATAGGGGTTTTTGTTCAAATAAGGATGAAGAGTGTTTGCTGGAGCTTTTTTTTTCCTCTCTCTCTGTGTGCTTTTCTCGTAGTCCCAATCAGTGATTTACTTGGCTTTTCATTGTTTGCTGGAGATTAAATTAGTTATTAATAGGTTTGGACTTGCATCATCATCAGCAACATCTCTCACACCTGCTTCCTTGAAACAGTCCTAACCTACAAGAGACAAATATCGATGTAAATATAGAATATCTAACGTAAGAAGACAGAAGAAATGTCGTAGGAAATACGTGTGCTCCTAAAGAAATGGGCATGGAAACTGTAAGATAAAAGAATAAAGAGAGAAAGACGTTTGAAAGAAGAATTACATAAAATATATTTTCTTTATTAAACAATATTGTTACATCATGGTCTTATATATATTACAATCTTGGATTCAAAAATCTTGTCATTAAGAATGCAATGAATGATAAAATATACACTTAATTCCTAGAATATCTGTTGCAGATATGATTATAATAATCTTCAGTATCAGTAATCTCTTGTGCAGATATGATAAGAGATCACGATTATCTTTAGTATCAGTGATCCCTGATCATGATCTCTTCAGTATCAGAGATCCCTGATTATGATAATAATCCATAATCATGATTATCTTCAGTA
>Ga0325411_1001606_pt1 | contig 25244 bp, 14 predicted proteins | sample PopdelMetagenome_13_FD_206181 | JGI IMG/M metagenome (GOLD analysis project Ga0325411, IMG submission 206181) | Populus deltoides microbial communities from Bellville, Georgia, United States - Xylem-PdIQD-R4 | ecosystem: Host-associated > Plants > Phyllosphere > Stem > Wood/Secondary xylem... | reverse complement strand
CCTTTTGTTAAGCATTTTGAAACAATGGACTGTCAACTTTGCTAGAAAAAGATTCAGTACAAAAAAAAAAACAAATTAGAGATTAAAATAAAAAAAACAAGATCACTTATTTAATTAATAATAATTTATAAAAGGATGCACAATGCATGCGTGTATAATGAAAAGATCTCTAGGTTTAGTTTATATTATATATATATATATATATATATATATATAATATGCATGCGTGTATAATGATATGCATGCGTGTATAATGAAAAGATCTCTAGGTTTAGTGTATATATATATAATATGCATGCGTGTATAATGAAAAGATCTCGCGTGTATAATGAAAAGATCTCTAGGTATATAAACTAAACCTAGAGATCTTTTCATTATACACGCGAGATCTTTTCATTATACACGCATGCATATTATATATATATACACTAAACCTAGAGATCTTTTCATTATATACGCATGCATATTATATATATATACACGCATGCATATCATTATACACGCATGCATATTATATATATATATATATATATATATCCATTGATAACCCAAGAAAACCACCATATATATAAAACAAAGAATTAGTAAATAAATATATAATTATTATAAAAAAATCAACGGGTCATTATTAAAATAGTCATGTCAAAATGATAAGTCTATTTATTGACTCCTAAATGTAAACTATTGTTGCCAATTGGTTCCCATCATCTTTTCAATATCTTTTGTCGTTCATGGATGTCTTCTTATTTTCTCTTTGCGTGCTGACAAGTCACCTTCTCCTAAAATAGGAGAATCAATCATATCATGACAAGTGGACTGTTGCCGGATTGTTTGTGCTCATGGTGTGGACGCCATTCTAGCTATCTTCCAACCAGCACTTGTCACCTTTTACTCAGTGGCTCGAGCCATCCCGATTCCATCACTGAGTGGACAGATAGGGATCTCTAGTCCAACTCAATTGTTAATTTACCGCATATTATCTGATATATTTGTTTTAGTAAGATTAATGGTCGATGTCTCTGTCTATATATATATATATATTGGCCGGAGTTTTGCTTAAGCTCCTCCAACAAGTCGCCGGCTAGATTTTCCGGCAATGTGTAACTTACGTTCGTTCTTCACTCCTCTACTAGCTGTACTACTACTTCAGTCATTGGTGGTTGTTGTCTCTGCTCAGGGATCTGCTACTACCTGGCAAACACTCACCGGTCTGTCTTTGCTTTTCTCTCACTACCACGCACTCATATTTCTCTCTCCCTCTAGATTTTGTGTTTGTTTGCTAGGAAAATGCATGTGATACTCGATTTTCTATTTTAGAATTACAGCTTAGGAGCTAGTTGCATTTGTAGGGAAGTTTGTTTTCCGTCTTTGAAGATTTGGCCTTAAATAAATATTGAAAATATATAAGAGATGCAATATTTTACTTTTTTTTTTTTTACATTTGATTTATGATAAATGAGTAATTAGTAGAATTTGTGATAATTTTATTAAAATTGATTTCTTTTTCGAAAGCTGATTTTGATTTCATCATGGGCTTATGCAAAATGAATTCTTGAATTTCTTTCTTTTCTTGGAGAAATCACATCATGTCGTTTATGGAAAACCTTCAATTTATATGAAATTCCTACCAGTTCAGTTCATTATCCACACACAAAAAAAAGTGCATGCATTTCTTTTTCATGAATTACAGGCTTTTGGATATTGGTGTTGTGGGTGGTTTTTCATTTTTATTTTTACATTTCCCCACACTCTAAGTTCTGATAAGTCAATTGTTTTATGTGATAGTTAATTTGCTTGAACCTGGCTTTCCAAAAACCGGAGGTTTCTATAAATCTGAGTTTGTTGAGAAAATTGACAAAAAAAAATGTTGGTCACTAAAATTCTTTCAAGAAAAATGGCTACTCATAAGATTCTTGGTGCTTTCCAAAATATTTCTATTATGAATACCCAAAAAATGTTGAACTTGCAACTTAACTAATTCTTATATGCTCACAAAATAATTTGATGTAATTTGTGTTGCAATAACAATTTTTGGTTAGTGAACTTGCAATCTGTGTTGCAGTAAATTTGCATGGATAAAAATATGACCCTATAACACATTTGAGTAGAGTCAATCGACCTTGTAATGAAAAAAGCTCACTAATTAATTTCATTCTGCAGGAAATCGCCCTTTAGTCATAGCACGTGGCGGGTTTTCAGGATTATTTCCTGATTCTAGCTCAGTTGCTTTCCAGTTTGCAATGCTTACAAGTTTGCCGGATGTTGTCCTATGGTGTGATGTGCAGTTAACTAAAGATGGTGTGGGGATTTGTGCCTCTGATCTCAGGCTTGACAATTCTACTAGCATTGCACAAGATATGAAAAATAAGGATAAGTTGTACCTGGTTAATGGAATTCCTACCCGAGGATGGTTCACAGTGGATTTCACTCTCAATGAATTGTCACTTGTATCCTGTGAGTTCGGCTCAGATTTCAACAACTTGCTTCATATGGTTATTGGTCATTTTTTGGTAGCCTGTTTATTTCTATACTTCTTGTAAAGTATTATTATTACATGAAGTGATCATTTGAAATATCCAGATTTTCTTATTGTTGATTGCTAAAAATTTGCATGAATCAAGTGAATCAACTGCCATTTCCTTCTTTTCATTTTTTGTTGAAATTAGCAATGAATTGCAAAGGTGGGAGTCAAACTCAAGACCTTACCCCTCTTATTTGCATAAGAATAACACAAAAATACAAGCTGTTTATTCTCCATTCTTATTATTTGTTATTGTTGTTATAGTACTTCTGTTTGTAAAGTTTGCTTGATGTATAAGTGGTAGTTAGTAATGGTCAAGCATGAAAGACAGTTAATAACATCAGGTCATTTAGAGACACTGAGAGTTTTATTGCAGATAGGATACTTCAATCAAATATTTGAAGAAAAAACCAATGAGGGGTTGTTTTGTTTTTGGATTTGGATATCCCATTGTTGATCTTCAGATTTTACTGACAGGGACCTGCTCATTAGTCTCTGAAGGAGATTTTATCTAAATTGATCTTCATGAGATTGACTATGAAAATTTTCTTAGCATACCAGTCTGTGTGGATCAACTGTTTCTTAACTTCTCAATTCCTGCCTTGAACTTCTGATTCTGACATTGTTTTTCCTTGACAGTGACTCAGGGAATCTATTCTCGGAGTGAAAGGTTTGATTACAGTTATCCCATCCAAACTGTTGAGGATGTGGCCAACTTAAAACCACCAGGCTTATGGTTGAATATTCAGGTAGAGAAACAATATAATTTCTGTTTTATCTTACACCAGTACTTTCTATGAACTTATTAACGTGAAGCCTTCTTTACTGCTGTTTCTGTTCTTCCCTTCCCTTTAATTCAGTGGAACGTGCACTACCATCTATTATTTCAACCAAATCTTTTTGTTCTGATACTTTTGCAGCATGATGCATTCTTCACACAGCACAATTTGAGTATGAGAAGCTATGTACTGTCTCTATACAGAAGGGTTGTCATTAATCATCTCTCATCACCAGAAGCGGGTTTCTTGAGAAGTATTGTTAAGAGATTTAACCTAAATATAACAAAACTGGTCTTCCGGTTTCTGGAACCAAATGTCATCGAGCCATCAACAAATGAGACATATGGTTCTCTCTCAAAGAACTTTACTTTCATCAAGACATTTGCATCTGGAATTCTTATCCCCAAGTCATACATATGGCCTTTAGATGCAAGTAATTACTTACAACCTCATACTTCTATCGTCTCGGATGCACACAAGGCAGGGCTAGAGGTTTTTGTATCAGAACTTTATAATGACGTTCCACTGAGTTACAATTACAGTTTTGATCCTGTAACTGAGTATCTCAGTTTTGTTGACAATGGTGACTTCTCTGTTGATGGCGTGCTCTCTGACTTTCCAGTAACTCCTTCTGCGACTATTGGTAAGCTGTAATCCTTATCTTTAAGCATCATGGATCTGAAAAACCGTGAACTATTGGTTCAATCTAGTATTTTTCACCTTAAATAACTGGACATTTGGCGGTAATTTCTTTATGGGAGCAGTTGTTAGCGTGCCTACCATCATTTAACTTTCAACTGTTGCTACTTCTAGCTTCTCATGTCAGAACATGCTTGATACTTGATTCCTTATCACTGCATGATTCAAATTTTGGTCGAACTTAAAAGGTTTAGTACTGTGACTGCTGTTATCATTGACTCATAGAACCATTGAGACAATTTCTCTTCTTATCCTAGCTGTAATCTTTCGGTTGGAGTTAAAGATTATAATGCTTAAGTTCTGTCTGGATATTTCTCCTAATATGGAGAATAAATATTTTGAGATTCTGATTTCTCCTTCTGTATTGCAGCTTGTTTTCATGGTCTAGGCAAGAATGATACACCTCAAGGTGCAAAATTATTTTCAGATTCTTTTTACATGAGATTTAACTTCAAAGGATATTGCATTTTTTGAACATTAGTACTTACCTCTTCTGTCCTCCTTTTCTCATGGTTCAGTGAACCTTTCGGTCATCTCAAAAAATGGTGCAAGTGGAGACTACCCTGGTTGCACTGATTTGGCTTACAAGAAAGCTATTTTAGATGGTGCTGATGTTATTGATTGTCCTGTTCAAATATCAAAAGACGGGATACCATTTTGCTTAGGCTCTATAAATCTTTATGAGAGTACAACAGTTGCCCAATCAATTTACAGCAATCGTGAACAGAATATTCCACAGATTAAGGCAGGCAGTGGGATATTCACCTTTAGCTTAACATGGAGTGAGATTCAGAACTTAACTCGTAAGTTCAAACTGGTTGGCTTTTACTTCTTTTGCTTTTTCAATCTTCTGTTGCACCCCCTTCCCAATAAAACATGATTTTTTTTATAAATTTTTTTTCCTTTCAGTGGGGGAAAAAATCTTGGCCTATGAACAAACAATTACGTGGAGGGGCATTACTCAATCCTCACATTCTGTTAAAATAGAATGCTCAGTACTGGATCACAAAGTTAAAATAATTTAGGACATTGAGGAAGAGAAATAAAGAGTGGCCAGCCAAAAAAACACATCCATCTAGGGCTCAAAGGAAATAATGTCTTGGTCGTGGGAGTCACAAGACAAGATCTCATAACCAGCTATTCCCACCACTTGAGATTTGAGAATAAATACATGAAAAGAATTACAGAGATTACAATTCTTGGAACAATACTAAACGTAAATGTCCTTTGCCTGGCACCATTCTTTTGATTTTGCTCTCTTTACATTTTAAAAGGTAGAATTTTGTGAGAAAAGGAACAGAAATATTCCTCTGCTCTTTTTTTTTTTTGACTCCTGCCCAACTCTAAATTCTGCTTTGTAATCTAGTTGTTGTTGTTTGAATTCCATATGTTGTTTCTTTGTGGATGTATGATTGTCCAAATGTTTTCATTGAAGATAATGATTTTGTATTGATCTTTTTCTTTTTTCATTGTAGCGGTGATTACCAATCCATATTCAAAATATGAATTGTTACGGAATCCCAAATTCAAAAATTCAGGGAACTTTCTAACATTGTCTGATTTCTTAGCATTGGCAAAGAACACTAGCTCGCTTTCTGGTGTCTTGATTAGCATTGAGGTGGGTTTTTGCTAAGCTCACATTACTCATACATGATCCTTCGTTTGAATCATCTGATTCCTGCTATATAGCATTTGCTGCATTTTTACTCTGAACTTGCATAAACTGCTTGCACTTAATATTCCTTTGATTGTTTGTGGAAATTTTACATTTTTCCTGTTGGATGGAAAGCATGTTATCAAAATCAAATTTATCATCACACTACACCTTATTAGTAAACAAAGCAGTGCTTAATTGGTTAGTTCTGTCAGTTGAACATATTATCTCTTCTATGTTTCTTCCCCAACTTGGAAACCATTTCACACATGGTGTTAGTTTCCATGGTTGATGGAACTTAATGGACCATCATATTCAATGGTTGCTCGTTTCAGATATCTCATCTGCTAGCAATCTGCATTTTCATTTCTTTTAGTAGCAATAAAGATGACATTGGTTCCTGTGGTTGTATTAACCGCATCTTTTGGCGTAACTTCCTGCCATGCTTCTAGTCTCATGAGTAGCTCACATGCTTAGTACAGACCTTTGAGCTATAATTGCACGCCTGGGGATTTCTCTCATAGAATAATAGAAGAAGGTCTTCAACAGCAGCCAAAAAAAAGAAGAATATGTGATTATTATTTTTGTCCACATTTCATGCAGCTCAATAGAAAAAATGAAGCTTGTTCCCACCCTGACTGATGTTTGTTGTCTGTTCTGTTCATTTCAGAATGCAGCCTATCTTATACAGGAAGAGGGATTACCCGTTACTGACAAAGTACTTGATGTCTTGAGCAAAGCTGGTTATGATGATCCAACTTCCAAGAAAGTTATGATTGAGTCCACCAACAGCTCAGTTCTAATGAAATTTAGGGACAAAAACAATTATGAGCTTGTGTACCAGATTGAAGAGGATATTCAAGATGCTGAAGATGCAGCACTGAAGGACATCAAAGACTTTGCTAATTCTGTGGTCATCAGCAAGATCTCTGTCTTTCCTGAAAGTTCTTTATTCCTCACTGGTGTCACAAATGTTGTGCCAAAGCTGCAATCGCATGGGCTCTCAGTTTATGTGGAAACTTTCAGCAATGAGTTTGTATCTCAGGCATGGGACTTCTTCTCAGATTCAACAGTTGAAATTAACTCCTACGTCATGGGAGCCAACATCAGCGGTGTTATCACAGAATTCCCTCTGACTTCTGCCAGATACAAGAGTAAGTCACTGATGTTTCTAGTTTATATGCAACAATACAGAGTGAATCCTGGACGAAGTTGTATGTTGTGGACAAATTATTCCTTAGATGATCTTGTTCTCATGAAAATGTCAGTTTAATTTCATACCGTACTAGGCTGAGAAAACTAGGTTCGCATATTACATGTTATGTGTTGAAATCAGGTTAGGATCATACAATATGACTTGAGAGTATATTTAACTGCCATTATTTGTGTTAGTCTCATTTCAGATTTTAGGGAAATTCCATAATAAATTTATCCACCAGACATGTAGTGATATCTGTTTGCCATTTAGTAACACATTGCTCCATTTTATTGCAGGGAACCGGTGCTTGGGCTATAATGTTTTACCTCCTTACATGAGCCCTGCTCAGCCTGGCGAACTCTTGCAGCTAATCTTACCTTTTGCCTTGCCCCCAGCTGAGCCTCCAAACCCAGTGTTAGCTCCATCTGATGTTGTGGAGGGACCCTTGCCCTCTCATACAGCAAGTCCCCCAGTTCCAGGTGGTGGAGCTACAGCAGTACCACCAGGAGCTCCAAATGGGCTGCCCAAGATTGGTGCGTGCATCTTCCTGTCCAATTTGGCTATGCTCATCACCATTCTTCTGCTGCTTTAAAAACTTTAACATGATCACTCTATTCAAGATCATTATGTGCTTTGTCATTTCCAATCTCTTTGGTCAAAGATGAAGCACCTTGGAGCTCTTTGTTGAACGACTGTTCAAAGCTAATCTTGTGTTCTTTCCCCTCTCCCCTCTCATTTGGGTTTATTTATTGGACGGCTGTGAAGCTTTCTTTTTTATGTAGCATTGTGGGCATTTTCTTCCTTAATTCCCTACGTATTGTGAAAAAAACAAATTCCTTAGAGGACACGTAAGATGTAATGGTGAATTGACTGCCTGTTTCATGGTTGTAAGATATTATTATTCTTTGATGGTAAAGTATATGGGTGGTATGGACGAAACTTCAAGGATAGATTTCCATTTGTTATTTGCTGACTTTCAAGTTGCAAGGTGATTTTCCTTGTTTAAAAAAGGATGAAGAGATGAAGCTCTTATTTTTTTTTTATTTTTTTAAAAAGGATGAAGCTAGCTGTAGTGAAGGGAAGAAGCGTTCATGGCTGAATGAAAAGGTTGCTTTTAAGATCGCCTTGTAGTATTACTACCTAAAAATTATTAAAACACTTTCTTTTATTAATGGATTTGAATTTAAGACCACCCTGGGATATTAAAAAAAATAAATTATTAAAAATTATTGGCATGTGATAAAAACGCGCTAGCATGTGGAGGTTATTCGCGTCATCTGAGTGGCGTGTGACACCTCATTTAGTATCCATTGATTTGATGGGTTACGCGCCACCTCATTTAGTATCTATTGATTTGATGGGTTGATCAGGGTTAATTCAGGTTTTTTTTTTTATTGTCATTTTTTTTATATCTTGGATGTTAATTTTTTATTAACTCGATTTATTTGCTGTCATTAATTTTTTTTTAAGTATTACTAGATTAGATAAAGTTATTAAATCTAATAAACTCAATGATCTGATTTTTTTTAAAATCTCAAGTTTCGTGTAGAATTTTTTATATATATTAAGAAAAATTACCCAGCTTGCGCCAACTATCTAGTTAATTACTAACTTTTGTATCAAGACGTTTGGTACTTGGAAGTGAATGAGAAGTGGCTGGATGTAGCTCCAAGCTGTATATTGTCTATGCTCTCTGCTGATTTAGCTTAATAAAGACGAGCCTTTTATTATTAAAAATAGAAAGAAAAAAGTCGAAGAGTCCGATCATATTTCCAGTCCTAATAAGAGGGACGTGCCATTTTTGTTTTTCAAGTTCCGTTAATGGATGATAAATCTAGATAATTTAATTCAATAGTAGCTTTAAGAACTAACTCTAACTATTAAACAATCCTAACTATTAAATAACCATAGTGTCCACACTAGTAATTTAATTTAATAATAGCCTTAAGAACTAGATATGATGGTAAATCTAGATAACATAATTGTTTGCAGTTTATGTTTGATTTGATTGAATGTTTTCTCTAAGATTAATAATATAGATCCACCATAATTATTAAACTTAGTTGCTTCACAAGTTTAGATATCACAACTCCGATTTTGATAGCAAACTTAGTAATAGATGGGTTAGAATAATAACTTAAAGTCCGCTCTAACAATCAAACTAAACAATAATATAAATAATCATAGGAAAACAAACATGCATATCATATAAACTGAAAAGCAAATGTAAAAAAGATCTCATAATTTTTAAAATCCGAAGGTTTCTATATCCTTGCAATCAAGAAAAAGAACTTAGCCTTGCATATCTATTGAAAAACTAATGAAGAGAAAAGATGAATACATGATTTCGGGTATAGAAGGAAAAGATGGAGTTTTTTTTTCTCTTTCTGGCCACCCCTCCCTTCCTTTTTCTCTTTCTTTTTTATTTGATAGGAAACCTTAATCCCTACAAAATAGTCATTTTCTAAATAGATAATTTACATTTAAGTAGTGCAACAACTATTTTTCTAAAAAAAAAGAAATAATCTTGCATAAAATCTTCAAGCTTTGACTTTGAACTTAGAGAAGTTAAATTTTCTAAATAAAAAATTGGATGTTAGTTTGGATGCTTGGGAAGTAAATTGAACTTGTTTGTTTACAAAACTTGTATGCTGGTTGAATTTATAAATCGTTTTAGAAAAATCATATCTCTCTCATTTGAGCTCTTTTTCTGCTGAAACTTGGTAGGTTGATAGGTCTTCGAGTCAAGAATCCAATAAAATTAAGTTTGCATCATATGGATTTCTTTAACTCAAGATATTCAAGTCAGAATGACTGAAAGTCAACACTGGCAGAATGTGAGATTTATCTTTGAAGGTTGCGATCTCCATGCTTTTTTTTTTTAATTTTTCTTTCCATATATGTATAGAAAGGTATGAATTTTAGCTTTCTAATTTCACTATAATCACTTCATTTCGACCTCTAGACCTCAGGCTCTGCACAAAACATCGATCGGAGGTCAAATCTATCAATGTTCGACATGGGCTGGAACATGGTTTGAATATCTCCAATTTACTCTTTTTTTTTAAATCTTACATCCAAAAGTACATTAAAAATATAAAACAAAGAATATCAAGGCATTATATATATAAAACATAGGCAAAATACTAGGTAAATGTGGGTAAAACTATCAAATAATATGGTTGCATCATTTATTCACATATTCTCCATTAACTCCTCATTTGGTTCCTTTAGTTTTAACATTTTATGTTTTGGTCCAAAACTATTTTTTTCACGTTTTAGTCATTGGGTTTGCAATAAGAGAAAAATCAAAGGAAAATGAGGAACGTGAGAGAAAGTTATCGATCAATAATATTTTGACAATAAAAAAGTTGATTTTTATGTCAATGAGTTTTATTTGATGAAAAGAGCTTTATTGAGGTGTTTCTTACCTTTGATCCTGCTAGAAAAAATAAATAAGATCTCTGGATCTTTATTTATATTTAAGATGATGTTTTGGTTTTTTGACAAATAAAGGGTTTGTTAGAGGTTATATATTAGTTTGTGGAGGTTTATAGGGTGTTTCTTTGTTATTTTTAAGTAAAAAACAGGTTGAATTTTTTTTTTGGTCTAATAAATAAGGACCTGACAAGTGGCCTAAAGCCTACTAGTAAGTGACACGTCATTTACCACTATAGATGCCACATCGTTCCCTTATTTATTTTTAAGATGGCCAAGCATGTGGACTTGGCCTCCTTTGTTATGGGCCAAGTGTGTTGGCACACCCAAGCCCAATTACACAACCTCTTTTTGTTAAGGTCTTTATAGTTTTTTCATTCTATTTTAATTAGATTTTATTTAAATAAATTACTTAAAACTATATCAAGGACATCATTTTATTAAATATTGTTCTATTTTTACTTGGATTTCAAGACTATAGTGTTCTTTTTATAATATTAGTGAGTGCTCTTTTTATACGCTCTTTCATGATTTTTTTAAAAACTCTTATTCATTGACTTTTCTATACATGTTTATTTTATTATTGTATAATTAAATAAAAAATAGACCTAAAAAGTTCATTGTGGAATCACTCGAGCAATGTATTATTCTTATATTGTTTAAATATATTCATGTCAAGATTATCAAAAAAATATTTTTTATTAAAACTTGTGTTTTATGATTCTAATAAGCTTTTTTTTTATATATAAAATAAGTATTATGGTAAAAACAAAAAGCTCATTAACAAGATGAATAGGTTTTAATTGAAGAAATATATTTTTTTATCATTATTTCAAATCGTCCAAATTTGTTTTTGATAATTATTCTAATTGCTTTCAATTTTTATCAAATAAAGCATATAGTGAAAAACAAAACTATATTTTTTAGAGAAAAATAGATTTATAAGAAAAGAAGTAATTATACAAGCAAATTACTTTGTTTTCAATGAAATTTAAATTATTAATTTTCTTATAAGAAAAATTGGCATATAATTAAATAAAAAAAATTGATTAGCTCCTCTTGGCATGAGATCAACTTTCTTAATTTGTATTTATAACTTGAATTTCCAGTTTATTTTTTAGTTAGCGTTAATGACTCTTTTTAACATTTATTCGCACATATAATTTTTTATTTATTTTATTAAACTCATGTGTTAACTTTTTATTTAACAAATAAATTTTTTCTTTAAGCTAAAAGACACTTAAAATGCCTGAATAATTTTTTTATGTTGATAATTAACTTTTGATTTGAACCGAATTGAAGTACGTATAAGATGACTAGTAAAATTTGTAAGGAAAAGAAATAAATTGTCATAGGTAAAAGAAAGCAATAAGTAGCATAAAATTATGAGTAAATTGTATAATAAATTATGTATATGAGACTGATTATTGTTTTAAGCTATTGGATGATCTATTTATATTTTTATAGAGATAAAATCTCACATAAACAAAATAATCCTAATCTTAAACAAACAATCTATAACATATAAAGACTATACAATCTTAATCCTAGCATAATTTGCACTCATTTACTTGTACACATCTTTCTATCAGTCACATGTGCTCATATCAATTAAAACCCTGAGAAACACACTATATATATATATATATATATATATATGGTGAGTATAATAATAATAGTGCAATTAAATAAAGAAGAAGAAGAGAGTCGACAACCCACACAAAAAGAAAAGAGTGAAGACCTAAAGTGGAAGAAACAAAGAGGGGAGGACTAGATTTAAAAGGTATGAATAAATGAGGGATAAAAATTAAAAGGGGGGGGACTGAGAAGAAAATTGTCATCCCTTGAAGGAAGAGAGCTAACAACAAAAAAGAAAGAAAAAGGGAGAAGAAAAGTCACTCACTGCGTCTTCATTTTTTCTCAAAAACTTAACCTAGGGTTGTTTTCTTTCATGCAACTTACCCAAAACGTTTGAAATTGCTCTAGGAAGGTCTTACGTTTGTCCTAGTTGTGTTTTCTGCTCCTTAGAACCCCCTTCTCCCTCAAATGTTTCAACATATAGGATTTGATTAATCAATCACTTAATGTGAAAGCACTTAATATGAAACTTAATCTCCTAGACGATATTCGAGCTCACCCTTCTTTACTAGTTGATGGTCAATTTTATCTTTCTTCACTATTTTTCTTAAAAACTAACAATAAACTATATTATTCTTAATCACATGATACATAAATGATTTAAATGTAATATAAATAATGCATCCATATTTCTTTATTTAATATAAATGAAAGAATATTGATTTACCTTTTATATTTCAATCGATCAAAAAATTGACCATGAATGACATGGAAAATCAAGAATTGTTTTTCCAAAATGTCCACCATATTTCACTGTCTAACATGTCAGACATTTAAGAAATTTCAAAATAAAATGTTTTCTAGCTTTTCAATATAATATTACAATTACAATAACCAAAATTTTGATTTATAGTTCATTTATCAATTCAATCGATTAACTTCCTATTCTTTCATCTTTTTTAAAAAGCCCTTAATCCAATCCATATTTAAAGAAACCAAAGATTTCTAAAAAACAAATAAACCTTAACCTTCTCTCTTTAAACACATAAATGACATCTTCAAGCTCTGCAAAATAAAACCCTTCTCTTATCACCCACTTCTAGCATTACATAGATTGTATCACTAATGTACACTAATCTATCATCAACATTTCCCTATAAAAACTGATTCAAAAATGTTTTTGGGCAATATCAAGAAGAAATTCTATAAGAAGAAGATAACTTGTTTGCCTTAGATATATAAAGAGAGGCTTCCACCCTAGAAAAATCATGTGAACCTCAATATATAAAGAGAATAAAACTACACTTTGACAAAGAATGAAAATGCTAATAGATTTTTGACGTAATCCAACTATATAGGATTACCACTAAGCCTACGAAGGAGGTGTGATAACTTTATCATTTTTTAGTCTAATCAAATAACATATTTGTATTTAGGTATAGGATGCAAATTATATTTCTATATGATTTGGCTTTAATAGGAGCCTATACCCAAAAGGTTAGCTTTGTGCATCCATATAATTTATTATAGGTCAATATAAAGATTTATTGGTAAGTACTCTTAAATATAGTGTTCTTTTAAGAAGGAGAAGAAATGAACCAAATTTTCCTTCTAGATAGAACATGTGGCATTTTTTCTCTTTTGGGTATATAGATATTTAATTTTTTTCTAGGTCTTATAAATTAAATAAAGCCTAGTTAAATATAGTGGTGACCTTGGTTAATGGTAGGACCATTTTCCTAAGACCTTTTATGTTAAATCATATATACATGGTATTAGAGGAATGCCAAGTGAGAGGTGAAGACCACCCTTTCATGATAAAAGGAAATTGTTATTGAATTTTATGGTGGATTTAAGCACGGGAAACTATAAATTTCCATGAATCTAGTATCTTGTAGTCGAATTTGGACTCCCTATTAATTTATAGATGACAAAATTTGATGATGATCCCTTTCCACAACTTTCCTTTCAAGAGATACCTAGAGATTTTTCTATCCATGACAAGGAGGAGTGACCGATCCATGGTCATTTTAGTGTCAATGAGAACATGCTCTAAATGGCTATTGATTCTTAAACATCAAAGGATAAATTGTAAGGGAGAGGAGAACACTATAGTAAGGATCTAGACTTTAGTTTAGTGATAGATTTATTATAAAGGAACAACTATTGTTCTTATGAGCCTTATAACCTTTACTTCATGGCAAGACAATCAAAGTTTGTGTCGCACCCTCGCTGGCGGAGCGCGGCGATCTTCGATTGATTTCGGGGTCTTTTGTTTTTGTGAATAAAGGAGTCGCCACCTAGTATTATGGTCACTAGGAAACCTAACTGGTCTTTCAGAGATTTTAAGGCAAGGGACTGGTTGCGTAAAGGGAAGGTATTAGCACCCCTAGTACGCCCTACCTAAGGTAAGCTGCTTGGTGTTTGGTTTGTCTTATAATTGCTTTGGTGTTGGTGTTTTCTAATCCCATCAGTTTTCTAGGTTTTGATTCAAACTAAAATTATTAGGATAGAAATCCAAGGAAGTTCCATGTGCTTTAAAAGCTCATTTTCCCCTTAGTTTTTCAAGAGTTTGCGACTAGTAAATCGCAAGGAGGAGGGACAAAAAAATTAGAAATCTAGGGTGCTTTAAAAACCTATTTTTTTGTCTTAGTGTTTTATACTCTCACGGCTCGTAAACCGTGGAATAAAAAATTGAAATGTCCTTGATTATAATCAAGGCTTCTTTCAAGGATTTGTGCGGATTTATTACTCCCAATAATATTTTGGATATTCGTCCTTTAAGGATTTCTTTATCCAAACATTAGCGGTGAATAATAGATGAATTCCTCCCAAAATAAGATTTTTGTATTTTTTGGAATATTAGCCAATACTCTTTGGAGTTTTACAAACATGTTGTAAAATCCAGAAATGCAAGAAAATAATTTTTGGTGTTTAAGAAATCAATGCGAAAACACATTTTCAAAACTTCAAATATTTGTTTTTTTTATATATAAAAAAACGTTCAAAACATGTTAGGGTATTGGCCGTATGCAACACACAAAAAAAACATTTTTTATATTTTCTTTGTCAAAAATACAAACATTACATTTAATCACAATAAAAAATCACATGTTAATCAAATTCTTAAGACTTTAATAAATCAGTTATTAAATCCCAAAAAATATATAGAAACATGTTCTTATATTTTCACAGGAAATAAAACAGAATTTTATTTGTCCTCCAGATACTTGATCATATAAAAATTAAAAAATTAAATTCATTTTCTTTTTTATCTTTTTGATTTTTTTATAATTCAATGACATACATAAAAAAAAAATACAAACACACACACATCCCTTTTTATTATGTTTTTTTTATACACCCATATGTCATTACAAATAACACAAATTTAAAATAAAACAGACAACACATCACACAAATAAAAAAAATACATAATAGCCCCCAAAAATCCAGGAAACTACTAGGAAGGCTTCTGGCAATGCAGGAACAGTGGCGGCGCGTGGTTCTCACTCACCGCCGCCACTGGCGGCGCGTGAAGAAAAAATAACAGGGGAGATCTGCAACGGCTTCCTCCCCTCTTCATTGTCTTCGCCGGCGGTGACAACCATCGTGACCTGCAACTCGAAAAAAGAAAAATGCAGGCAGTTGATTTTAAACCATTTCTTTTTTTTCAAATATGTTCTCGGTCTTCCCCTTTTTTAGATCTGTTTCTTCTGTAGGCCTGTGAGGGGGAGAGGGAGATCGTGACTGAGGGGCTATGGGTTTGTTTGACCGGCTGAGAAAGGAGAGGGACGATGGTGGAGCGGCTGTTTGAGAGTTAAATGGGAGACGGGAGCAGCTGAGTCTGTTTGAGAGAGATGAGGGAAGAGACGGGGCTCTGTCGAAGAAGAAAAGAGGATGAGCGGCTACCTTTGGTTGGCTAGGAGAGGGGGAAGGGAGGCGGTGTCCGGCGGCTCTCTGGCTTTTGGCCAAAAGAGAAGGGATTGGCTGGAGGCTTGGGAAAAAAAAAATATATCGAAAGGGAGGGGGCCCTGGATTGTTGGCTTGTTTTTGGCCAAGGACGGGGCAGCCACTGTAGCCTTTTTTTAATAAAGAGAATAGGGTTAGGTTTTTTGTTTGCCCTCTATTCTTATCTCTAAAATTCTCTCTTCTTCATTCCTTTCCTCTTTTTTATTATGGCCGGAGGTTACTTATATAGAAAATCTTTACATGTATTATTCAAGAAAATATTGCAATAATTATTGCAGAGATTGTCTTCTATAACCAGCACTAACAAATCCTATATATATGGTATTTTATATTGCTGTGATTATTTTCCATAACCAGCAAAAATCAAATCATATATCTATGGTATGATTATTTTCCATAACCAGCACAAATCAAATCATATATCTATGGTATTTTATATTGCAATAATTATATTTGATTCAATAATTATCTCCTTGACATATTGCCTTCTTAATATTAGCTCTGATGTTCTATGTTATCGTCACATGTAAACCCTTACTTTTTTTATTTTTATTTTTTTAAAATTTATAAAAACATGGGTCAAAAATTGGGTAGCAACAGTTTGTATAATATGTTCCATTTCTAATGTACTATACCACTAATAGTAAAATAATTTTCAAAATTCTAAAAGAAGTGAAAAATGTAACATAGTTAACAAAACATAATTTTGGATTCTATAGTGTGAGAAACTTTATGCTAATATTAAGAAATTCATTAAGGTTTTTCCTATTGTACAAGAAAGCTATATATATGTTATCGTAAATCCTTCTTTAAAAAAAATGTCTACGAAACTTTTATATGATGAAGATCCTTTTACAAAAGATAGTAAGATAAGGCCTACCAAAAATTTAGCCAGTAGATTAGCTAGGAAATTGAGCAAAAAAAACTCTTCGTGAGAAATCTTTATACTTTAGTTATTCATTATACCCCATTGGATAACTTGTCTTCTAATATATTTTCTTATTTTTTAGCATCATAATCTATAAAGGCTCCTTCTCTAAAGGTCTCTCAACCTACCAATTATTTATAGCACATTATTATTGAAAAAGAAAAAGATGATGCTCTTATCTATAAGTTGAAAAAAAGACCAAGGATTAGTATTTTTATTGATAAATTCCTTTTTTCTTATTCCTCTGACATTTGTACTTAGCCATTATCACTTTTGTTTTTCAGGTACTAGTTCCCAAAGCCATTCCTTTAACTACTCTTTCACAAGCTAAAGCTTGATCACCATTGTCATCTTTAAATGAATATCTAGAACTTGTAGCTACTCCCTATTGTTTATAAAGAACCTATGAGAGTGTGTTCATTAGCCACTGACTATAGCCATGCCAATTTAGATGTGATCCTAGAAGAAAAATCTTCCCTAACTAGTGATTTCAGCATAGATGATACTAGTGAGGAAGAAGTCTAAAGAGTTAACATCAATGGAACTTTCATAAGGTAAATTAAAGAAGTATATACTAATGCTGCTATAATCCCCTTATCATGTGAAGATAAGAGTAGACATACTCTACTGTTGCCATAACATGAGATGGATATGGAAGGCAATCTAGTAAAAAGTGCTCCTATTGCAAAAGAAAAACTAGCAACTGCTATTGTTTCTTCCCTTGTTGAGCAAGAATTAGCTACAAAACTAATTGTTTCCCTTGGATATGTTGGTCCCTCCACTGTGTTGGAGATTGAGTACGACTTGGCTATGAGTGCTAAGAAGACTATTATGGCATCCCTTTATTCAAATCAAAAGGTAATTCATTTTTATTAGTTAAGTTTACTTTTATTTAATTTCAAGTAACAATCATCTTTAATAACAATTGTTTTCCTTTGTCTTGCCAAGAAACTTTAAATGACTTGATAGCTCTCCTAGATCCTATAATTGCATGGAAGATGTCTAGCTTAGAAGTAGATTTTAAGGATGATAAAATAAAAGGGGCTTTAGTGGGGAATGCCAAGGAGATTTTAGAGTTTCTTAGGCAATGAATGCATATCCTTAGCGACCAAACCAAAATATAGCATCTCTAACAACTCGTGGACAACATTATATCCCAAGGATTCATAAAATCATTAGGCCAAGATACCATTTGCACTAAAGTTACAAATAAGTTATGAAGAAGCTTAGGAACTTATGGTGTTGTTAAAAAAATCATGGGAAGATGAAACAAGATAAAAATGATTAGCAAAGAAATTAGTTAAAGATTATCCTTTAAATTCTCTTTATGGCATGTAATGTTCATCAGATTCAAACAATGCTAATGTTAATTTGCCAATCTGACCTCTTAAGAAAGATTTAGACAATATCTATTTTATTATATTTATTTTATAGATTACATATACATCAAATGGTAATATATATCTACATAACTTAACATATATAAAGTACAATGATAAATAGACATTTTCTATTAAAGTATATCATTTTTCAACCTTTGTAAGGACTAAGATAATATACAACTTGTTCATGGTCAGCTTCATTCTTTTATGCTAACATGCTTTTAATTGACCTTTGTGCAATTGAAATGTATAGCCTTAAAGGCTTATTAGGCTTTGATGGAGCCAAACTAGATGTTTGACTAGATAAGTTTTCATTTATTTAAATGATGCTTCTCAATACATTGAAACTTATCTATGTTATTTTCTTTTAAGAGTTCAAGAAATGGCCTGATCTTTCCTACAATGTTTGATGTGAACCTCCTTAGAAAATTGATTTTCTAATAAAGTTTCATAACTTCTTTTTTGTTTGTGAAGGTCATGCTTCAATGCCTTGGATATGATTTTTCTACCTTTATGCCATCCTGGTGTATTATAAATCTTAATAAATTCCCTACCTGCATGTCAAAGGTATATTTTAACAGATTCTTCTTGAAATTATTTATTCATATTGTTTTAAAGGTAGACATAGCTCATTAAAGTGGTTTTATTTAAATTTTAACTTTACCATGATATCTCAATATACACCTCCAAGTTGTGATTGATCATATTATGAAAGATCAAATTCATGGCTTTTTGCTAAGTGGAACCAACATTTCTTAAGATAAAATAAAATAATATTCACTCATATGTTTCTAATGAGCGAGGAAATCTAAAAATAATCTTAGTAATATCAATTTTCTATAATGAAAATTTAACTATAACATTAATAGTTATCCATGAAGCTGAGGATCTCACTTCTAACTACTAAATTAATAAATATATTAGCCATTGATATTGAATATTCATATTTTAGAGATACACGATTAAGGTTTCTAAAATCTATACACACTATTAGTTTACCATTCTTTAGTTAACATTAGCACAATGTTAAAAATCTATCCAACATATCTTATTGGACTGATAAAACTAACTTATATAGCCATTTTAATTCCTCATTTACATGATCAACCATATTTATAGTTATTGATATGAACCCTAGCAAAATTTAATGGAATTCACGACCCCAAGATCAATCTAATCTAAGTTTGTTGAGATTTGAATGAGCTTATCACAATGGAAGACTTGCTCCAAGACAACAAGACTATAAACCAACTCGATCACAACGCCTATACCTGGAGACGAGCAAATAAAATATAAATTCACAACAAAGAATGGTCAGTTCTTTGAAGAGTTGAAAGTTCAATCAAGAACCAAGATTAAGCAACCAAGAAGTTGGCTACAATGCTGAAAATATCATAAAAAAAAGTTTGCCCTAAAATTATTCTAAAGAGTATTTAAACTCCAAGCCAAAACCCTAGTTTTTCTAATGGGTCTCACATAAGCTCAATTTAAATAATAATCAACCCAAGCTAAAACTAGCCCAAACTAATTAAAATAAACAAGTCTAAGACCCAAATAAAAAGTCTCCTCTCAAAATAAATAAAGTTTGATAGCCCAACTAATTAAATAAGACAAGTTTGTTGTTTCTGTATTTTGTCTAGCAGCAGTAAAATCCCAACTTAAAATGGATGGTTCTCTCTCGTTTTAATGAATTAGAAGGTGTGCCATATACCGTTGGAAAGGTATGGAAGTTTAGTTTCCAGCTCAACTGAAATCACATAAAAATTATATATGTAGCTCCATTTATGACCACAAGAGTAACAAAAGATCAAATTGTCCAAATCTAGTCTTCTTCTCCCAATCCTTGTGTAATGGTCTTGGTTCCACCAACAAGCCCCTCTTAAACATGAATAAGATTAATCAAGGCATGCTCTTTATTATTACAAATCCTCTTGAAGTCCACCTTAGCCCATGTCTCTTGAAGAAGTCCATTGGAAGCTTCTTTGAATTTCGTAGCCCTAAGCCTAGTAATTGGACCAATTAGAACCTCCAATGGATCCTTTGATGGTTGGATCGCTTCAGTTATTTTTCTTAAAGTTTTCTTATATGGCTTAAATCCAGGTTTGGTTGGAAATAGATGTTCGACCAAGCTTCTATCTATCCTAGGCATCTTGTCTTAATCCCAAGTGAAACTATCCTTATAAGTATAAAGTAACAATTAATGTTTTAAAACCTAGACCGGCCCAGCAGGTAGGCCCGGGACCCAGCTGACTCGAGATTGGAACCGGGTCGTGTTGATGAAAAAACCAATCAAGGATTTAGCCCGGCCAAACCCGGTCGACCCGGGTAAACCCAAGTGAGACCCAACTGTTTATATATATATATATATAACATAACCGTTTTATCATTTTACTGTCAAACGGTTTGACAGTAAAAGGCTAAAATGATGAAGACAAAAAACCTAATCTCTTCAATCTTGCTATATCAATTGCAGAAGAGTAGAGGAATTTAAGCCACTCGAAAAAAACTTCAAGGCAAGTTAAACCAGCTTTTGTCCCCGTCTCTCTTTTGGTTATTAAATCAACAATGGATCTTCATTGTGGATTTCTAGCTTTTGTGGATTCTGGCTTTTCTGGTTAGTTCTCTATCTGCATCTCTTTAGTTTTAGGCAAACTAGTCTTAATTAATTCTTGCAAGCTTCTCCAATCTTTGACAAAACTTCTTTTGTGTCACTTGAAGTGGAAATAGAGAGATTTGGGATTCCTTCATCAGTTTTGGGCGAACTTTTTTTCTAGTGGAAATAGAGAGATCAATGACTGGGATTTCTTATTTGACACAACTTTTTTTTGGCAAACATTGAACATGGATAGTTTCTGTTGATTATATGAATGGAATTAAAGGGGGGGAAAGGAGGAAAGAGTGAATGGTCTTGAACTCAACCTTTCCATTATCCATCTTTAGTGGTGTTGGAGAAAGAGTTGTTATATCAATTATAGTCGATTAGCCATCTTCGCTCAATTATAATGAACAAATTGTGTTGGCCTTTTTTAAGGCTTTTATATAGGTAAATAAGTTATTATGACTTATTTAATCTCATATTTCAAACTCTTGGCCATCATCTTCCACTTGTAAAGAATTTGGCCTTGCAAAGTCAACTATTAATTGCCTCATTCACACTATTTTCTTGCTTATAATAAAGTCAATAAGATGACCTATGTGGTTGATTCCTATGAACTAGTCTAGACCATCATCACAACTATAGAGCCATGCATATGTCATTCATAAATTTATCATAAATAGTTTGTCATCAACTTTAACGATATTAGTGGATCCATTAAGTAACCAGAACATTAAGACTTGATGTAGTAAGGATGACACTGAAAATGTTACTTCCTAGTAGCCAATAGATATTAGCTTATGGGTATAATTATAGTACAATTATTTAATGATAAAACTAAGACATTCTTTTATCTTTTAAGTTTGTTTTAATTACATTATGTACTTTATTATTTGATAAAAACCCATATATTGATATATGTATGATATATGGTGTGATGCATATCTCATAAACTATTGATAACACTATAACATATACTTGTTCATAGCTTGATGCAATCATAATATTCAATAGTTTTACTTATATTTGCTTAGTATTTTGCCTATGTTTTATATATAAAATACCTTGATATTTTTTATTTTATGTTTTGAAGGTAATTTTGGATGTAAGATTAAAAAAGAAGTAATTTGAAGATAAAATTCTGATCATGTTCCAACTCGTGTTGAATATTAGTAGATTTGACATTCGATTGATGTTTTACGCAGAGCTTGAGCTGTAGAGATCAAAATGAAGTGATTTTATTAGCATTAGAAAGCTAACATCTATATATATATATATATATATATATATATATATGGCAAGAAAAAAAAAGAGCATGGAAATCTCAGCCTTCAAAGACAAGTCTCGCATTCTGTCAGTTTTACCTTCAGCCATTCTGATTTGAATATCTTGAGTTAGAGAAATCTGTTTGATGAAAAGTCAATTGTTTTGGATTTCTGACTCAAAGACCTATCAACCTACCAAATTTCATCAGAAAAGGAGCTCATATGAGAGATATAATATTTCTAAGACAACCCATAAATTCTGCTACCAGACAGGTTTTGTAAAGAAACAAGTTTAACTTACTTCCCAAGCATCCAAACCGACATGACAATTATTTCTTTGTATGGAAAAGGTCTTTATTTGGGTAAATTGACTTCACTAAGTCCAAAGTCAAAACTTGAAGATTTTATGCAAGACTATTTTTCTTTCTTTATATAAAAGTAGTTATTATAATACTTAAATATAAATTATCTACTTTGGAAGGACTCCTATTTTTTTTTATACAAAAAGACTAGTCGGAGTGTGGGGAATAGGCTTTTTGATCAAATAAAAAGAGAAAGAAAAGAAAAGGTGGCGACCAGTAAGAAGAAAGAAACTCTCACTTTTTTTTCTATAGTCAAAATTATGTTTTCATCTTTTTTTTTTTAGTTTTTCCTGGTTGAAAGGATACAGAAACCTTCAGATTTCAAAAATTATGAGATCTATCTTATCTTTTATTTTCAGTTTATATGACGAGTATGAATGTTTTCCTATGCTTATTTCATATGATTATATAGTTGGATTGTTAGAACGGACTCTAAGTTATTATTCTAACCAATTTATTATTAAGTTTGCTATCAAAACTGAAGTTGTGATATTTAACTTGTGAAGCGACTACGTTTAATAATTATGGCGGATCTATATTGTTAATCTTAGGGAAAACATTCAATTAAATCAAACATAGACTGCAGACAATTATATTGTTTAGATTTATCAACCTATCTAGTTTTTAAGGTTGTCGTTGAATTAAATTACTAGTATAGAGGTTGTAGTTGTTTAATGGCTAGAGTTAGTTATAGTTCTTTAAGGAGACTAAGAATCCTAAGATAGATATTAGCTCTAAGGTAATTTTAAGTAAAAGGTTGACTATACTTAAGAAAAGATAGAAATCACCTTTACCTAATACTTTCAAATGAAATGTTATCTTAGCCATATTTTTTTCTAAATTTATTTCATGTAGGCCATTAATTGCCAATTATTTTCTAAACTTATTCACAAGTTATTTATTGTTGATAGATGATTGTTGAGCTAACATCAGACCCTAGATCAAGAGTCTTGCAACTCCACTAATTTTCACATAAGGAGATGAAACCTACATTGGTCCCTGATTTCAGGAAAATTCATCGACTCATTATTAAAGTTGTTTTACAGTTAACAATGTCGCAATATGCCTACATTGGTCCTTAAAAACAAGGAGACATGTTGACTTAATTGTTCAAATCCAATCATAATCAAAACACAACGCTAATTTGATGAAAGCTCATTAATATTATTGTTTTTTTTTAAATAAATATTTACATGCACATGTATACATAAAAAGATGAAAATATTGTTTTACAAAATGAAACTAACTTTCATATGAAGCCAATAAAAATAAAATAAAAATGCATGGGTGAATAGTAATCTATTTTCAAAAATGAATTTATATGTGTGCTTGCATACGTAGAAATGAGAAAGCAAAGTTTTACAAAATTAAGCTAACACAAATGCAAAGTCGATAAAAATAAAATAAACATGCATGGATGAATAATGACATGCATGAATAGTGAAAAATTCATTAGTTTGCATTTTGAATAGTAACCTACTTTCAAAAATGGTTTTTTATATGCACATGCATACGAAAAAAGGCAAAAACACAATTTATGAATTGAAGCTAATGTGCAGCCTATAAAAATAAAATAAAAATATAGGGATGAATAGTAATCATGCATGAATAGTGTAATATTACATTGTTTTGCATCTTTGAATAGTAAAATTCTTCTTCACCTATGGTTTAGCTTAGGGGGTTCCATACATGGCAGAGGTACTAGGGTTGCCATTGGTGGCGGAGACTATTATGGTGTTTGTGATAGAGGGGTTTTTCTCGCCTGCTTTCGACGAGATACCTGCTATCTGATTAGTACTTAAAAGTGCATTTTTATCAAGGTTTTATATCATCATTTTGCACTTGAAGTATCAATAACTCCTTAACTAAAGCATGTTTTATAATAACATATCTAATAATATAAGATACTTTTAATTTATGGTAAATATTCATCTTAACAATTTATAATCTGATTGGAACCTCCTTTGTGTGTGGTTTCCAATTGAATAAAAAGAGTTTATACTATACTTGTTTGAAATACCATTAGTGGATCCTCTAACCTTGACATTTGTTGTTATCATTGTTTAATCCTTACGTTAATCTTCCATCTCAAAGTTCTCATCAACTTCTTCTTCTTCATCATCTTTATTATTATCATTATTAATGGTATTATTGGTATTATTATTATTACTACTACTATTACTATTACTATAATTATTATTACTACTACTACTACTACTAGTATTATTATTATTATTATTATTATTATTATTATTGTTGTTGTTGTTGTTGTTGTTGTTGTTGTTGTTGTTGTTGTTTATAATTTATACAATTAACCTCCATGTGGTTCGACCCCGGTCTTGCCGGGTTATTTATTACTTCGACACTCTTGCACTTGGGAGAAGATATCAATCTTTTGGTCGTGTCAAGTTTTTGGCGTCGTTGCCGGGGAGGTAAATTCTTGTACAAATTATAGTATTTATTTTATTTTCTCTTTTCACTTTTCTTATATCTAACTTTGTTTATTTTTTGTTTATTTTTGTTTTGTTTCCTTCTTCTTTTCCACACGTGCATGAGAGTTTGGTCACGCACATTAAGTGGTAGACTTTGTAGGGTATCCTTATCATTTTCAAAAAATATGGCCGAAGAAGATAACCAATCGCTTCATAATGAGAATAATGAGAATATTCGGGTTAGAACACTTAGAGACCACATGAATCCCATAAGAACAAGTGCACCCTCATGCATAGTTTTTCCTCCTGATGTATCTCATTTTAATTTTAAGCCAGGCATTATTCAACTTTTACCTTCTTTTCATGGTTTAGATTTAGAAAATTCATACTTGCATTTAAGGGAATTTGAGGAGGTCTGTAACACCTATAATGACTCAAAT
>Ga0325411_1001605_pt1 | contig 25252 bp, 7 predicted proteins | sample PopdelMetagenome_13_FD_206181 | JGI IMG/M metagenome (GOLD analysis project Ga0325411, IMG submission 206181) | Populus deltoides microbial communities from Bellville, Georgia, United States - Xylem-PdIQD-R4 | ecosystem: Host-associated > Plants > Phyllosphere > Stem > Wood/Secondary xylem... | reverse complement strand
TAGGAGAAGTCCTAGCAATTAGGCTGAGTTGGGGTTTCGGTGAAAATAGACGAGGCTAAGAATGCTAGTCATTATTTGCATAAATTGAAGAAAAATAGGATCATGGGAGGCAGAAACAGGATTGCCCATTTATATTGTATCTAGTGCTTCTAGTGTGTGATTGGTGATCTTCACAAATCACTTGGTATACTCAGAAAGTTTGATGCAATAAAATTTGATCACAGATGGAGGACCCAACTATATGGTTAAGTGTTGCACTCACAGATAAAGACACCTGCTGGGATGGTTTTAAAGATCAAGATAGCAAATAAGTTAAAAAGCTTTAAAATCAAGTTTCAAAAGTCATATCACTAGTAATGCACAAGCTCTTGTTAACAAACTAGCAACCATTGGTTTGGGAAGCTTAAATGGTCCGTAGTTATGTCATATCAAATGGGGATTCAATCATAAATCAGAATATAAATGGAATAAACTAGCCTATTAAAGGTAAAATATCTCTCCTCGTATCCATGTTTGTTTGGTTGTCATAGCCCATAGAAGGAGGAAGAAAATAGTTTCCAGAAAAAGAGATTGTAATCCTTCAAAATTGATGTATATTATTTTTTATTGTGTCTGTGTGTGTGTATATAATTTTAATAAGCTTTATAAAATGGATCCTAATATAATAAATAAGTATTGATAATATAAAGATAATTAGACTAGAGCTATAGTGAATCATAATTCTTCAATACCCCTGTCGTAATTTGAATGAAGAGAAGACATTACATTCAACTTGGATTGAAGAAATGTAAACCATGATGATGAGAAATGTTTAGCGAATACATCTGTAACTTGATCAAAGAAAGCAATAAATTAAACTTGGATTCTTTGCGATCCACCAAGTTCACAAATGAAGTGAAAATCAATCTCCATATGTTTCATGTGAGTATGAGAATTGGATTTACAATCAAATAAATGGCTTTTAAATTGTTACCTTATAGAAAAAAGAAAAAGGAGATGTACCTAAAATACCAAGTTCATAAAGTAGAGACTTGACACATTGTTGTTCGATAACAACATTAGCAAAGCTTACTATTTGATCTTTATGGAAGAACAGGGTCCACAATACGTTGTTTCCTTGATTTTCAACTAATCAAGTTATGACTTCGAAAAATAGCATAATCAGTTATAGACTTTTGTTCATCAACATTACAAGCCCAATCAAGATCATTAAACTCAAAAAGAGAGATCACTATGATAAGTCAAGTGCAACATTTGGGATAAAGTATCATGTAGATAGCATAAGATGTGATTAATTACCAACCAATATACAATAATAGAAGAATGTATGAATTGTTATACCTTGTTAACCACAAAACAAATATTGGGTCATATGAATGTGAAATACTAAAGAGCTTCCACTACCTCTTTAAATTATGTAGGATTCATATAAGGAGTGCTAGCTGACTTGGACAACGAACAACTTACAATAATAGGAATAACAAAACAAATATTAGGTCATGGGAATGTGAAATACCAAAGAGCACCCTGTAACGGACCCGACTATACAATTTGATCAACTTTAAAAGATCCCAACATATCCTCTTAATTTAAGGTCAAAGCAGACAATATCTTACTAGTGGGGTGGGGTGTTACACACCTATTAACAATTTAAATTGTGTAGGACCCGATGACAAGTGTTAGTTAACTTGGACAATGGATAACTTACAACAATAGAAGTAGCAATATACTAAAACATGTCAACCTTTTGAAGAAGATTAGAAATGTATCGTTGCTATGAAAAAAACAAACATATATAGCATAAGAAACTTTAATACCAAAAAAGTAATAAGATGTGTAATGAGATATTGAAGGAAGGATAATTATCACCGGTCAATAAAATATCACCAACATAAACAAAACAAAAATAATGTAGCTTTAGTAGAACGAAGAATGAACAAGGAAGTATCAACATTAGAGATATGAAGTCCTAAAAAACCAAGAAAAGACTAAGTTGATCAAATTGATTACCGATTTTAGACCATAAAAGGAACATTTGAGTTTGCTATCATAGTTTGGGAACTGTAGATCAACGAAGCTAAAAGGTTAATTCATAAACATATCTATATCAAGAAATACATTAAGAAAAGCTTTATACACATCAAGTTGATATATCCACCAGCCATGAGTAACACCAATACAAAGCACTATTTAAATAGTGCAAGGCTTCATAATTGGACTAAATCTCTTCTAAAAATCAACCGTTTCTTACTACTGATAGCCTTTGGCTAACAATCATGTTTTGTAACGCTTAAGATTCCTATCTATCATATGTTTAATCTTTAACATCCATTTATAACCTTCCATATTCATAGTCGGATCATATGGTATTAGAGATCAAATATCATTGGAGGCTAAGGCGAGAATTTCAGTAGTCATATCAAGTTGCCACTTAAGATATCTTTTAACCTCAATAAAATATGGTTAAGTATAAATTCAGAAGAATATGCAAATAATACTTTATGAGGCCAAGTGGGATAAGGTAGCAAGACCATTTGTGTTGATTTTTGATATTAAAAGAAAGAGACAATATAGTTGTTGGGCTAAGATCAATAAAAAAATTTATGATAGGAGTGGTAGATAATAACGGGGAAGATGTGGGTGAGGGACTTACAACATGATGAAATGATAATAAAAGGGTGTGAGAGACTAAAAGGAAAAGAAAGGTTACTCCAAACAAGTTGGTATTTATTGTGAAATAAGTAGAGACAATACAAATTAAGGAGGAAGATTGGAGAATAGTTTATAATAGTAGGGTGACCTATTTAGTATATGTGAAGGTTAACTTTAAAAAAGATTAAGAGAAGAAAATATTATTTGAACTAGAAGAATTAAAAAATAAGTAAGATTGAATGGTCATATATTGATAATAAATACGAGGTGAACTATAAACTAAGAAGACATATGATAAGGAAAGAAAAATCATTTTATAATGATAGTATGGTCAGAGATAGAGAAAACACAAGCAACTAAAAACTTTAAGTAAATTATAGTTAAGACAAAACTAAAATAACATTGAAAAAAGATATTTGAAATGTAAAATTAGAGTTGGTATGCAATTAATAAAGTAAACAATAGTATCAACAGCATATGACCAGAAAGTAAACGGTAAAGATGCTTGTGAAGGTAGTGTAAGTCATGTTACAATGTGTTGATTATGATGTTTAAGGGTTTTTAAAAAATAATTAGCCAATTGATTAAACTAAGAAAACCAAAAAAAATTAAACAAAAAAACCAAATCAAGAGAAAAATTGAAGAAATTGATTAAAAAAATAGAAAAATCAATCGATCTATTTTGATTTCAGTTTTAGAAGGCTAAAACCAATTGAACCAGATTGAACTAGACCGATTCAATCATATTTAAATCATCTAAAAAAAATACCCTAAATCATTTTTTTTCCTCTGATATGTGTTTTAGTCACCCCTCAATCTCTCTTGTTCTCTCATATTCTTGTGTGATTAACAACTAACATAATCCTAAATTCTTTTTGAGTTTGAATCAAGTAAAAAACCTATAGAAAATGGGTCCGTAAGGCTTCAATATTCTTCTGAATGTAAAAGTTCAAGGGTTGAGTTTAAGAGGAATTGGACTATTGTACACCTGTTTGGGTAATCTTTGATTAAAATGATATAATCCAATTATTGTTATTATTAATAATCTCAATTTATTGCTTTTTTTTAATTATTTGATTTTTTTAATAGGAGAAGCATGTCGATAAGCTATAGGAACAAGACATCATGAAGGTTGTTGGGAGACAAAGAAACTAGGAAAGGTCTATTGTTACTTCCTCAACCTTACACTTTTAATCCTACTTCCAGTACTTAATTTGGACACCCTTTATCTTTTAAAAGGTTTTCTCTATGTTTTTTTTATTTAAATGTTGTTATCTCTGACGGAGAGTTTTAATTGATTTGGTAATTGTACAATGACGTCATTGAGAGTTACTATTTATTAGGCTGATTAGTTAATTAGTGATTTGCATAAGGTTAATTTCTTTTTCTTGCCCTGGATTTGCAAGAAATTGAATGAAGTATTATCATTATTTGTTGTTATCCTGTTAATTTTTGTCTATTTTGTGTTAAATAATAGTTCAAGATTTGCTAATTTTAATTTTGAACAAAATATTATTCCATTTCATCTTATTTTTCTATTGCATAAATTATATGAAAGTGAAACTTGGTTAGTTTTTTATCATATGATATTTTTATCAAGTTGATTCCAAATAGAAGAGGATAAATAATTGTTAGACTATATTAGTTTTTGGTTCGCCTACTTACAAAGCTTTTTGGAATTCGCATTAAGCTTTTAAAAATAGAACTTGACTTTAATCCTTTCATTAGCTGATTTAATGGTTCCCTTTTCTTTCTCTCCCATTCTCTGTTGTGTTTGATTGCTCATAAACAATTGAGTTTTTAAACAGGAATTATATAAACAAAATCAAAATCTTAATTCATGATTTATTTCAATTTATTCAATAAAATTAGGTCCTTGAAAATAGTCTAGAAATCATAGACAACTGTTAAGAAAAAAAAAGGTTTTTCTTTTATTAATGCTAGATTCATTAGGTGGTTGTGATTTTTAGGATTTTTTTAGTATGTAAACTACCATTAATATTTATTGTTAATCATTAGCTAATTCATATTATTGTTTTTTTTTTATTTCAGATGGATAATAAAAAAAATCTTACACCAAAGAAATCAAATCCTTCAAGTTTGGAGCCCAACCCTTCTTCTATTCCAGTTGCCACCTCTAGCACAAATAGTAATAATAAAGGTAATAATCATCCACCTTCTAGATCTAATAAAAGAAAAACTTCCCCATTTATGATCACTTTAATAAACTTGACCCTGATCCTAAAGCTCATAAGGCTCCATATATATATTGTGAAAAAAATTAGCTTGTCATACTATATTTAATGGGATAAGTAACATATGGAGTAATTTAGGTGTATGTAAAAAAATCTTATTTTGTGATTCATCAGAATAAAAAAAAAACTTTGGTTTTAGAACCTAAGCCTAAAATAGTGGGGGGTGACAAAGGAGAAGAAGATATGGTTACTATTAAGGTAGTTAGTTATAATTATGATGAGTGCAGGAAAGCCTTAGAAAAAATAATTATACTTGATGAATTGCCTTTTAACTTTGTAAATAACCATGGATTTAAATCATTTTATCAATAATGCAACCTAGATATGATGATCCTTCTTGTTTGATGATTTTGAGAGATTGTTTGAAGATTTATATAGATGAGAACGTAAAATTAAATAAAGCTCTTAAGGATCAATAAATATGTTTAACAACCGATACTTGAACATCGATCTAAACTACTAATCATATATGTTTGATTACTCATTCGATTGATGATGGTTCAAACTTGAATAAAAGAATTCTAAATTTTTATCAAATTTCTAATTATAAAGTGAAACAATTGGCCAAACGATTGAGAGTTGTTTATTGAATGAGGAATTCATAACATTTAAATAGTTACAATAAACGTTGCAAGATCAAATAATGTAACTATCAAATATTTGAAGAGAGTAATAAATGGTTGGGCAAATAATATCTTGTCAAATAATTTCATGCTTGTTAGATGTTGTTTATATATTGTTAATCTTATTGTAAGCTAGGATTGAAAGATATTGATTATTTAGCAATTAAGATTTGGAATGTGGTAAGGTTTGTTATATCTTCTCTTTCTAGACAACTTGTATTTAACCAATATGTATGGAGGTTAAAAATTAGAAGTAACAGTTTGTTTGGATGTTGAAACTAGATGGAACTCATTATATATGATACTAAAAGTTGTTGAGAAGTTTGTGGTGGTTTTATAAGGTTAAAAGAAACTAATCCTATGCATTTTAGTTCCTTTGAGGTTGATTTAGAGGGGAACAAAAAAAAAACTTAGGTCTTCATGTTTTCAAATATTTGAAAAAGGCTAGATCTTTTGTGAAGTTTTTGAAACTATTTTACATAGTTTCATTGAAATTTTTTAACTTGGTGTATGTGACATTTAATTATTTCTTCCATGAATTGATTTCCATGCAAAAAAAAAAAAACATCTCAAATTTATAGAAGTGAAGATTGTTTTAGATGAAATGACCAAGAATATGATGATAAAGTATAAAAAAATATTGGGGGGGTCAAGATAAACAAGACTTTTATTATATGTGGTTGTTGTGTTAGATTTACATTTCAAATTAAAATATGTGAGATTTTTTTAGGGAGATTACATGGCTTGAAAAGGATGAAAATTTTTACAATGAAGGTTAAATTATTTTGCTAAGGTTGTTTAAGTATTATATCAATATTGACAAGTATGTTTAGGTTGTTCATAATGTTGGAACTAGTAGAAATGAACAAAATATTAATGTTGATTCGATGGTGGTAGATGATATGTTAGATGATTTGACTTTTTAATTTAAAAATATTTAGAGAAGAAAGGAGGAGTGGAAAGAAAAAACAAGGTTGATATGTATTTGGGTAATAGCTGTAAGGATCCTAATGATTCTAAATTAGATATTTTAGGTTGGCTACAAAATACAATATTCTTTCTTAGGTGGAACAACATGAATTAGCTATCTTAGTATCCATAATTATTTTTGAAGCAGTCTTCAGCACTGACGATTATATATTAAATTCATTTTAAAGCTCTTTATCTCAATAAACAATTTAAGCACTTCTTTCCTGTTAAAATTATACTGACAATTATGAGATGATTGATTTAGGTAATTTTTCTTACAAATTTAAATTTTAGATATTGTATAATATCTTTTCTTTACATATGTTTAATATAACATGTTTAATTTATGATTTTATAGAATTGTTAAAGTTTGAAATTCTTAACTAATTATAAGTAGTATTAATAATGTTGGTGAAATGATGGAATATAATTATTTCGAATAATTGATTTACTTTGCCTTGTTAATTTCCTTTCAATTTTGCATTATTAATTCTTTTACTAGTCAAAATCTAATATATTGCTAATTTGCTAATTAATAGAAACCCCAATTTTACAATGCGGGATCTTTTGGCTTTTGTTGTTGTTGGATTTTCTTCTTAAATTATGTTGGATGTTTTTGTTCAATTTTCTCTAATATAGAATTATTCATATTAGATTTGATAATATGTTTTTTGTTGCTAATGTATCTGCCGATTTATTTCAACTTTTCTAGTATGAACATCTTGTATACTACATTGATTTAGATGGGTAAGGAAAATTGGGTTCCTATTAAATTGAGTTAATGCAAATGTTGCATAACACAAATGACTAATTGGTTAGGTTCTTGTTAAATTGGGGTTTCTATTAATTAGGTTGTGTATGTATATTTAAAAATTTGTATTTAGTACAATTAAAAGCCTAATATTCATAATTAGTAGAACATGACATACTTTGTTTTCTCAAGGTTAAACTCCACAAACTTGATCCTCCTTGATCTTTAGAGATTCCAACAATTTTTTTTTTTTTTGCTAAGTTTCTTTAATAAAGAGCTTAATAATATGGTTGAATGGATATGTGTTAAATTTAGTTCTAATTTAGCTTGATATGAATGGTTTTGTTAAAAAGCCTAATAAAAAAAAGTTTAATTTGAAAGCTTGCAAAAAAAATAAACTCAACTATAAATTATTAAAGCCTAATTTAATACAGACCCATTTAAAAATACAAAAAAAACTCATTTTTATTGGTATTAGGTTTCTCAATATTGATGCCAAAGAATCAACCTTGACCGAACCAAACCAGTTCAGTTTGAACTGGTTCTCGGTTTGGTCCGGGTCATATTCTCTAAAAGTAATACATCTCGACTCGGTTGGATTTTTTAACCCAAACCAAATCGGATTGGATCGTAGACACCCTTAGTGTCATCAACAATGTCATTTCGTTCATAAGTGTAATAGCAAGTGACACAAAGAAGAATGCCAAAATTATAAAAATATGTGAGAGGTTTTTAAAATTCACCACTTTAATCAGTTTACAAGATTGTTATGAGTTGAAATTGATTCTCAACAAGTTTTTGAAACTAAATAAATATGTTATTAACTTTAGATTTAATATGCATAGGGTAAAATCAAATGAATTTAATAAATGATTCATAAAAATAATAAAGTAATGGTACCCTTCGATTAAGAAAGTGAAGGAAGGTCTTAAACATAATTAAATATTAAATTTATAAGAGTAGTGCTCACATGTTCTAAAAGATGTAAAGTTAATATATTAGATTTACTTAAATGGCAAGAAGTGCAACTAATTTCTTTTATAAAAAAATTGTTAACATAAAAAAATATTTATTTTAAACTAAATGATGTGACATACATGAATGGGGATGGCTAAGATGTTGATATTAAATTTATTATTTTTGTTCCTATTATTGGTCTATAGAGGGCAAAAAGTAGTCGAGCGATCCTAATTGCCCTATAGTTGACACCATGAGTAAGGTTGCAAGATGGACTAATTTTTAGGTTACTGAGAGCTAAAATTATGATAGAAATTATAGGTTAGGCCACAACAATGTTATCAATGACCTCGCCTATGATAGTTAAACATCCCACAATCATTAGAAAAATTATTACTAGAGTATTAACCTCGACTTTATTGGGGTACAAGATACAAAAAAAATGAGATGTTAGTTGGAAGGTTCTGACATCATTATGTTGGCGAATGGAAAGGTGCTAAAAAGTGTTTATGTAGATGAAACTCATGACTTAATAGTAAAGAGTTCAATTCAATAAAAGATATTAATTTTGTCTAAGCCATAAAAGTAGCTACAAGGTCCTTACATTTGAAGTTTTAGGATTAAAATGTAAATACCTAACATTAAAGGGATGAAAATGAAGAATCTAAATATTTTAGGGATAAAATTGAAATTTTTAAAAAACTTAAAGGATTAAAATAAAAATTTATGGATTTTATTGTTAATGCATAGTGCAACCCACGATAACACTACAATGAAAGTAGCAGTTGTTGTAGTTCGTAGTATTAGTTAGTTTCTCACGCGTTATCGCTAAAAATGTTATGATAAAGTTATTAAACCTAACTTGTCTTGAATGGTGGTAACCCGCTGACCCGGTTCATAGCCTCAGATGGGTTTCAAATTAACCTAGATAGGGGTTGACCTATTATGACTTGGTTGACCTAGCTAGTCCACCAATGACTCATTCGAATTAATCAAAATTTGGTTTAACTTTTTTTTCATTTGAATTTGCTTTCCAAACCATGTTGTCTAAATGTTGTTTTTAATATTGATTAAACATTGTTTTTTATTAACCCGAGTTAACTCATCCAACCCGTGACCCAATTCATAAGTCCAATCGAGTTTAATAACTTTTCTTTTAGGAATCTATTTCTTATTTAATCATACAATAATAAAAGTAGACATTTACAAAAAAGACAACGAATAAAATTATAGAAGGGAAATGTTATTTTCTTTGTCAATTTTTTTTTCTGATTAATATTTTTTTGACATCGAAAATAATTTTTTATTAGCATCAAAATTCAATGAATAAAAAAATAGAAAAAAATATTTGTAAAAACTATATTAATTTAAACTAAAAAGTTTAAATATATTTTCAATAAAAAAACCTAATAGTTTTATTCAATCATTTCTTTTTTACTTTGACAAAAAAAATGTTTTTTTATGAGAAATTTTTTTCTAGCAAAATATTATTATGATTGCGAAAGCAAGTTTCAATTAAGAAATTAAAAAAGTATTAGCTATTCAATTTGACACACTTATATTAAGAAATTTAAAATCAATAAATTTGAGATAATAATATAAAAATAAATAAAAATAATATATATATAAAATTTTAAATACTAAAGAGCAAATTATTGTATAAAATCTGCATATTAGACAAACACATGAATTTATTTATGAAGAAATTGATAATGTCATCATAAGAAAAAAAGCACTAATCTTCTATAATATAATGGAATAATTGGGTAATCACATAAATATTATTGTAATAAATTATTTTTTGTTAAAAAGTTTCTTAAAAAAGGAATCTAGAAAAAGGTCAATCATACACAAGCTTAGCCTCCCACCCCATACATGTTTAACCTTAAAAAAATAGAAAAAGTGCAAGGGCCTAGAAGGCCAGACCCATTTGCCTAGAAGGCTAAACCTTTTTTTTAATGAGCTAGTGACATATTGTCCGTCTATTCTTCTTTAAAAAATAAAAAACATAGCAAGCGACGCATCTTAGATGCCTATCAAAGGCCACCTTAGAAACTAAAAAGCTAAGCCCTAGTTCTAGGACTCCAAAAACTCATTGCTAACCATTATTCATATGAAACACCAAAACAACACTCTAAAGATCATAATAAACTTATTTTCAACTCCAAAATAACATTAAAGTTTTCTAAAATCTCAAAATTAAACCAAACTTAACAAAAATTTTCAAGCTCATATCTACTCTTTTTTTTCCGATGATATGAATGGTAAAGATTGCTTTAATGGAGCTCGTCTTGTCAATAGAAACTTATTAACACTAAGATAAGTCTTTTTGGTGGTCAAAATATAGTTGATTGGTAATATTTTCTCTTCTTTTATTTTCCAATGAGTATCTCTCTTCTCTTAAATTTCATGGACTAAAAATGAAAAACAAATGAAGTTTAGTTATGAAATATAAAACGCTAAAAAACTAATGACCAAGAAACAAAAAAACAAAAAAACTATAGTTTTCCACACCCCATGAACAATAATAACAAAAAAAAAAGGAATGCTTATTTGTTTCATTGTCAAATTTAGCCCTTATTGTTCTAATGTTTTAAATTGATAAAAATAAATTTTATTTTGTAAAATCAAGCATCAATTTAATATATAGATACTTTTTTATATTGGGATTATACGATGCATCACGTGATCCATAAATTATGAGGTTTAAAACCATGTGAACATAACTTGAGAAGATGAAACTAAAAAAAAATTAGTGACAAAAAAAAGTTCAAGAACAAAAAAAGACTAAACTAGACATACTGTAGCATTTCACATGGCACAAAAAAATAGGAGAGCGGTAAAACAAACTGTGAAAGAGGGTTTTGTTTTAGTTTATACTAATTCATTGGTCCGTGCTTCGCAATGGGTTAATATAAAAAAAATATTAAGAGTATGGAGAATGTTTTAATAGTGTTATTAAACTTAATCAAGTGGGTTAATTTTTAAACCTTCACTCAACTCTTTGTCAAACTCAAATAACAGTGGTCTGGCAACCATGTTAGACCCAAGTGCAGACCCAAACTACTTGGGTCTGACAACCATGCGAGACCCAAGTGCTTTGAGTCTGTCACCCAAGTAAGTTGGGTCTAACATGTTTGTTAGACTCAAGTAAACATGGGTTTGGCGCAACTTTTCAACTTTAAAAATAATAAAGCAATATCAAAAAACTAAAATGCCCCCATGATTTTAGAAAATTACAAAAAAAATAGTGTGAAAGCATAAAAATACTTGCAACTGCAAAGCTTATTTTTTTTATCTTTTCCAAGGCTAAAAATATATTTTAATTGTTTAACAGTTTGTGAATGTCAAACCCAATCGTCTTGGATCTGGCAACCATACCAAACTCAAGAGCCTTGGTCTGGATAATAAAACAATATCAAAATACTAAAATGCCCCTATGATTATAGAAAATTGCACAAAAAATAGTTTGAAAGAACAAAAATACTCGCATATACAAAGCTTATTTTTTGTCTTTTCCAATGCCAAAGATGTATTTTAACTATTTAACAGTTTGTGAAAGGTCAAAAAAACCCTAGGAAATAGTTCTTAATTTTGTTAACCTTGGGGGTAGAATAATATTTTTACTATGCAAATAAACGTGAAAAGACTACCATACCCCCGCTCAAACGTTTAATGAACAGTGATCTCATGAAAAATACTGAAATACCCCCAAAACCAAGGCTTCAATTTTTTCAACTAGAGGGTAAAATGACAATTTAACTTTATGTGAAAAAACAACATTAGCTCCATCTCAAGCCTTTAGAGCTTGGAAAATTTATTGTGCAAGTCTATAGTGGACTGTGTCTTGATCCACACTACGCTTGCATAGGGTTGCCAGACCCAAGCGTCTTGAGTCTGGCAAATATATCTGATTTGACAAACAACAAATAAAGAGGATAATTATGCACTTTAATTGTCAAGAGAGAGAAAAAAACACAAACAATCGATTACCGGCGGCAATCTAACTATTATTTGTCTACACGCGTCACATCTTGTATAAGAGGGCACGACTTCGCATCCATTTAGACGGTGGTGGATGGCCAGATTTGGCCACCGGAAAGCGTCCTACATGCCTCTTTAACGACGCGGACACTGCTCATTCGCTGGAGAAGAAAAAGAAAGCTAAAGAAACAGTTATCCGCTCATGAAAAGATAAGAAATTGAAAGTAAAATTATTATTACAATCCACATTTAAAGATTTCTTGATTTACAATAATTTCCCGACACCATTTAGTTTTTGTTATAATAAGTATATTATTACACTATAAACTAACTTATATATTAACAAGATTGGCCCTGGGAGCAATTTGACATCATAAATATAGCCCAAGAAGGGCATGTCATTTCCAATACGAAGGATAAAATGCAGACTTTACATGGCAAAAACCGAGAATCCTATGAACACCGTCATGTGCTTAAAAAAATGTATGCCAAATAACAATTTGCCTTGATCCCTTGCCGCCGTGACATTTTCTTGAACCCAATGGTAAAACATTCGCTTGTGACGTCAAAGTCTAATATGCTCTCACAAATGGGCAAGTTCTCCGAAGGCTATTGAGAGGGTTAGTTGTTTGCAATTATCATGAAGAGAAACGACAAATAGTTTTGCTCTCTCGAGAATCAGAGGTCGAATCCCTTTCCACAGAAGGATTACCAGTTCCTCCAGAAATGAGTCGTTGCTCATCCAGGGGCAAGGAAAATTCTCCACTTCCCATGTAGTTGGAATATTTTATAAAGTAGTAGAGGCATTTTGGAAGCAATTATTAGCACACCAGACACGATGGTGGGTGCGTAGTTAGCAATTTCTCGAAAGAAAATATTTAGCACACAGGTTGTTCGCTTTCGATGGATGGAGACCCAATACCATCTTCTTCTCCACTACAATCTTCTTGATCAGCTGTGAAATTTTCAAGGAAGTCGGTATCTAATCGAATTATATAAAACTAGCAAGAGTCGTGGTCGTCGAAAACTCGTCACAGAGTATAGATGTCTAATGTGCGGAGGAGATAAAATGTCCAGTCATGGTTTCTTCTTCATGGTCCTTGCTTTTCTAGTTAAATTATTTTCAAGTCGTTTTCTGGGGGAGAAATGATCAAATAAAGATTGCTTGGAAGACACCAATTATATTTATGCAAATTCAAATTCAAATTTCCAATCATACACTCTAAACACTATCAGAAAATTCACAAAAAATACCAACACAATTTTTACCATTAATAAATTACAATGACATTTACCGATGGACTATTTACCCGCTATGTCCCTTTATAGTCGATATATATAGAGGGAATTATAGTTAGAAATAATAGAATTAAAAAAAGAGAAAAAAATAGCATGTCAATATATCAAATGGTATTATCGATGAAATGAACTCGTCGATGAATCTGTCAGTAGTTTTTAATTTATAACCCAACGATCGACCTTTTCCCTCCCCAACTTCTTCTTTTTCTTCTTCTTCTTTTATTTTCTAAGCAAAAAACAACAACCTCCTATTTTATCACAAATTAAGCTCTCATCATCACAAATTCGGCCACCCCAACACTCATTTTGTCAGCATTCATGTTCTTGATAAAAAATGGTATTACCTGTTTTTTTGTAAATCATTTTTAAAAATTTTTTTTTTTGGCATTTTGATCTAGTATATGAAGTTTGTTTGTGTACTTACTTGTTTTATAACTTTTTCCTATCGAAATTTGTTATATGGCTGTATGATTTGTATATGATAGAATTTGTTTAAGGTTTTAAAAAATTATATTTGTTTGTAATTTAATGAAATTAAGTTCGATTTTATAACTTAGATGTTTTGTAATGAAATAAATAATGTCTTATTTAATTAGTACATTTCATATTTTGTTAATTTTATTGTTAAATTGAAAATTTTGGTAATTGTGGAGGAATTTGAATTTTTATATAAAATCAATAATGATTTAAGGGTGTTATTAAAATAGATTGAATAAGTTTGAGTTAAACTAATGATATCTAATTAGTTGAGTGTCGATAATTCATTTAATTCACGTAATTAATTAATACATGTTGTCATAAATATTCTATATAGATTTTCATATAAGTAATGGATAATCGTTTTTAAATGTATCAAGTTTCACTCGAAGGGTTGTGTAGGATGAATTATTTTAATAGGGTTAAGGGTTTTATTAATTACGCACTATACAAATATATTAGTGGAAATGGTATTAGATGTCCATGTAAGAGATGTAAAAATAAAAATTTTCTCGATTTAGATGTTGTTACGATGTATCTTCTACAAAAAAAGGTTCATAGAGAAATATTTGTGTTGGTTTGCACATGAAGAACCATATATACCTTACAAGATCAAGTCCATCAATATCAATATTACTAACAGAATGACCGATATAATATAAATCATCAACGATAGGTTTTTTAACTAACTATCATTGTCCATGATTTGTTCAGTAAATATTTTTCTAATAAAATCGGTATTTAAATACCAATAGAACAATCCGTCTATAATATGCAAAATTCTGATAGTGAATTTAGTGAAAAATGCAGCATACAAATAAAACGGACTAGTAAAGTTTTGTTAGAACACAAAGCTGTTGAAGATAATCAATCAATGGACATCTAGGGGCCTTATTATTTTTGTACCACGTGGTTTTGGAGAAATGGTGGCATACTTTTAACGTGCGAGTGCGAGAAATGTTATTAAACGTGTGTTGTGTAATAAGATGTAGATTATTTTATAAAAAGCATTTAGATCATGATGTTTTATTCAAGTGATTTTTTTATGATTTTCACATCACCATAATAAAATCATTTTAAAATATTAATTTAATAAACAGAAAATTTAACACATTTTAAATATTATCAAATATAGTTCATACTCATTACCAAATTAACTAATATACAACAATAAAGCAGTTGGAGTTTTTTTTTCTCTCATTTTCAACTTTTTTTTCCTTTTTCAATGGAATTCTTTTGTAGCATAATTAGATAGAATTAGACTTGAAATTATAGAATAAAAAAATACCAAATAAAAAGATAAAGGAACAAAAAATAAAACACGCTAAATATACATGACTCACTCTAGATTTATGATAATTTTTATTTTGATCTAAAGTTTTTTTATTTTTTTTCAATTCTTAAGTTTGAAAGAAAAAAAAAAAGAAATCATTAAAAAACAATGAAAAAAAAAGTTATCGGTTGCCATGATTTCAACAATCAAAATGGCAAAGCTTAGTATCAAAGGGTTCTATTCATCCAGAAATGGTGATTTTTTCCTTTAAACATAATAGAAACGACATATCTAGTTATGTTTTGATTTTTGGAATTCAAATAATATTAATTTTTTTTATAGTGATTTAGATGTGTTTTGGGGTTATTGAGTGGTTTATAATAGTTTGTATATTGTTTTTGAGTGAAATGATTTGAAAAATAGAATTTTAAGCCAACTCCTACCGCCCCTCCATTTTTTGGCCTCCACTATGGTGTTTTTGGATTAAATGGCTTGAAAATTAGAATTTTAGGCCAACTCCCACCACCCTGGTGTTTGAATCTTGAGCACTAATAGACGACAACTTAGCGCATGCTTGGGCTTTTTAATTCAGTTTAGGTTTGCATGCTTAACCTGTATTTTTCATTAATTTAAATTTAGATTTTAAAAAAATAATAATTAATTTAAAATATTAATAATATATTAAATTCTTAAATTAATTAAGAATATATTTTAGATGTTAGTTTATCAAATTCCATTTAATTTTTACTTTGTTTTCAAATAAGATTATAACAATATTTTAATAATATTTGCAATTTCTCTTACAATCCATCATTATTTTTTTAAAATAATTATATAGTTTTTTTTCTAATAGCGTATATTTGTATTGTCATATAATTAAATAAAAAATATTTTAAAAAACTAATGTTATTAAATCTAATTAAGTTCATGACTTAAATAATTAATTTTGTTGTTGTAGGTTGACTCAAGGTAACTTGGATTAATCAAAGATGTCGTTGTTAATATTCTAAAAAAATACTTTGTATATATTAAATTTTTAAATCATAATTAAAATATTATTTATAAATAAAAAATACATTATCAACAAATGCATATTTTTACATTAATTGTTTTTAAGAACCCGTACCATAAAAAATAAAAGAAAATTAATATATACCAAAAGCAATGAAATAAATAAAAGAAAATTACTTTGCAATGAAACGCGTACCAACTACTCTAATACAATCTAATTAATATATATCAAAAGCAGATGCATGAAGGAGTGCTCAAAACTCATCAATGGTGTGACTAATTAGCAAGCCTTTGAATTTGAATATATAGGTCGCTTACAAACCACTTAAAGCCTGTCGAATTTGCAGCTTGCATTAGCATTCCACTGAGGAAAAAAAAAAGGTTTAATTTTGAAAGAATATTATTAATATTTTATATAAGTGCGCGCGCGCCTACTGTGTTAAAATTAAATTATTCCCAGCACACCGCATACATTGACTAATCTTTCCTCGGACAAATCCCATGCACAGTAAGTAGAGTGAGGGGACAAATCCCATGCACAGTAAGTAGAGTGAGGGGACAAATCCACGTTGTTCCTTGGCAAACCTACTTCTCGTCCCTCCTCGTCAAAGATTATACACATTCGCCATTCTTAAGTTGTGGATATCATGTTAGACTCCGTAAACGGTTGGCAAGGCAAGGTATTTTATACACATAGACCGTGTAGGGAGATGAATATTTTTTATATTAACAGTTTATATTAAAAGTCATTAGAATAAATAAATGAAATTTTATGATCCAATATGAGGTTTATAATGATAGTTAAACTCATACTCACTTGATGCCAAGCACACTGATGTTCAGTTTAACAGTTTGCTAGATTCACATCTACTTGAGTTTAGTGCATAACTAAACTAAAAAATGTTGGGTCTAACAGTTTCACCAAACTTAATTATGTGTGCTTAGACTCGACGTTAGCTGAACCCAATGATATTGTGTCTGACAGCTTGTTAAACCTATGTATACTTGGGCTTAACGCGTAGTTGAATCCAATGATGTTGTGTCTGACAGCTCGTCAGACTCATGTCTGCTTGAGCTCAACATGTAGCTGAATCAAACGTTGGATTTGGCAGCTCATCAGACTCATGTCTACTTAGGCTTAGGGCGTAGCTGAACCCAAAGATGTTGGATCCGACAGCTCGCCAAACTTATATCTACTTGAGCTCGGCATGTAGTTAGACCTAAAGATGTTGGGTCTGGCAACTCACCAGGCCTATATCCGCTTGGACTTAGCACGTAGCCGAACCTAAAGATTAATAAAATATTTGAAAGTGTGGTAATGGTTTCTTTTCAAAGTGTTTTTCACTTGGAAATGTATCAAAATAATATTTATTTTTAAAAAATTATTTTTGATATCAGCATATCAAAACGATATGAAAACACAAAAAAACAACTAATTTGGAGTGAAGAAAAAAAATAAAATAGAAATAATTTAAAATAAAATACTTTTAAAACATAAAAATAAACAAGATCTTGATCTCTAAGATAATATTTACTATAAATAGCCTCTAAAACAACCTACATTTTACAGGGAATTTACATAAATATTTCTCCCATGGGTATACCAATTTAAATACTGAAAGATCCCTTTACTATTTAGATAACTTATTTTGTTGGGTTCAAACTATAATATTTATTTTAAATATATTTTTAACATTTATTATTTTTTAAAAAATTTTATTAACACGTGTTAGAATCACAAAAGACCCATATTGCAGAAATGTGGGAAATGGAAAGGGTACTTCGCCACGTGGCTGGAAAAGAGTTAATGTTGTTTAAGAACAAACGAGATGACATGCTCGCGCGCTGCCGCGGGCTTATAAAACAAATGCATTTGATAGTATTATAATTGTGAACAAATGCTAGAAAAGTAATAGAAATTAAAGGTATGATGAAGCAAATATTTAATGATGAAAAAAAAAAGTTGTGTTGGTGATCAAAAACTTAGAGACTGATCAAAATGATTTGTAGCAATCTCCACTGTTTTGTGAGAAAAGATACAGTGTTTTCGCCACATGATTTAACTTTTCAGTTAATAAAAAGAAAAAAATTACAAAGATAAATTCTCTAACAACTTAATATTAAAAAAAAAACCAACAAAGATAATTTTGGAAGGAAAAAAATCCCATGAGAAAAAAACATTGTAGCAATTGACAATGTTTTGTGAGGAAAGCTATAGCGCTTTTCCCAATAAAATAAAATAAAAAACCATTTAGAGAAATATTGTAGCAATCCACAATGTTTTGTGAGAAAAACTGCAACGCTTTCCTCATATGATTTAGCTTTATTGTAATTATAATTCTTAACCAACTCAATATTAAAAAAAAAATCGACAAAGATAATTTTGGAAAAAATCATAAAAAAATCACATGGAAAAACACTACAACAATTCACAGTGTTTTAAAGAAAAACAATTACAAAGTTAAATTCTTAATCAGCTCAATATTAAAACAAAATCGACATAGACAATTTTAGAAAAAAAAAATAACAAAACAAATAGGAAAAAAGGGGGAAAAAATCATGTTGGAAACACTGTAGCACTTCACAGTGTTTCATGATGAAAGCTATAATGCTTCCTCACATGATTTAGCCTTATTTGTAATGACTTGTAATTGTAATTCACAAACAACTCAATATTAAAAATACAAAATTGAAAAAGATAATTTGAAAAAAATTATAACAAAAAACAATCATGCGAAGAGATACTGTAGCAATCCACAATGTTTTATGAGCAAAGCTACAATACTTTCTTCACATGATTAAGCTTTATTACAAAATTAAATTCGAACCAACTCAATATTAAAAAAAATCAACGAAGATAAATTTGAAAAAAAAATATCACAAAAAAAGAAAACACAAAAGAAACTGAAAAAAAATCATGTGAGGAAAAACTGTATCAATCCATAGTGTTTTGTGAGGAAAAACTTGTATTTACTTGTAATTGCAATTCTTAACCAGCTTAATATTTAAAAAATAAAATTAACAAATATAATTTTAAAGAAAAACATAACAAAAACAGAAAAAAAACCATATGGGAAAAAACACTGTAGCAATCAACAGTAATTTTTTAGGAAAGTTGCAGTGCTTTCCTCACATATTATAACTGTAATTTTTAACCAGCTCAATATTAAAAAATAAAATAAAAAAAGATAATTTCTGAGAAAATCATAAAAAAAAACCATGTGGAGAAACACTGTAGCAATCAACAATGTTTTAAAGAAAAAAAATTACAAAATTAAATTCTCAATCAGCTCCATATTAAAAAAAATCAACAAATATAATTTTGAAAAATAAAGAAATAAAATAGAAAAACTATGTGGAAAAACATTGAAGCAATTCACAGTATTTTAAAGAAAAAAATTACAAAACAAAAATTTTAACCAGATCAATATTTAAAAAGTAAAATCAACAAAAATAAGTTTGGGAAAAAAAATTTAACAAAAAAAAGGGGGGAAAACACTGTGGATTACTATTGTAATCCACAGTGTTTTGTGTGTGGAGAAACAGTGATTCCCCTACACATTTTAGAGTATGTTGTAATATTGCTCCACCCACCTCCACTCCTGCCAACTACTTATTTATTATAATTATAATTATAATTATAAACCTGAGGAATTTCTTTTGCTTGATATTATTATGCATATGTGTAATGAGAAAAATTATTTCTATGTTGCATAAATATTTTTATTACAAAATAAAATTATAGGATTCAGTTAAAAAACAATTTAAAGAAACTTATGGACCGAAATTAACATCATAAAAAAAGATGGTGTTTTTTATTTTCTTATAATTCAAGAGGTGCAGATTTTTACATTTTAATCTCTGATTTTTTTTTAAATTTACATTTTAATCATATAATTTTATTTTTCTTATATTTAATGCCTTGACAACTAGGAGATGAAAGAGAAATTCAATATAAAAAGAGAGAAGAGAGACAGTTTTTGGTCCATCATGTTTTAATAATAAAAAAAATTAATTTTGATATTAATAAGTTTGTCTCAATAAAAATAGTTTAATGAAAATAGTTTGAGTCTCTAATAATTTGAAGAAAAAAAATAGACATGAGTTAAGTTTGGTTTGATTTTTAGTTTTTAGGCAACTGTGTTTTTCATTAGAAATTGGGTTGTTTTGTTTCTAAGAATATTTTAAGATGTTTTTAATTGAAAAACATAGAAAATTAGGTAGGACTCAAAAAATCAAACTGTGATTTTTTTAATTACTATGACTCTGTTTTTTTTAAATATTTTTGAAAAAATTTAAAATTTTTTAATTTTTTCTTTATTTTAAATTAATATTTTTTTGTGTTTTTAAATCATTTTAATGTGCTAAAGTTAAAAATAATTTTTTTAAAATAAAAAAAATATTATTTTAATATATTTTTTAGTGAAAAAAATAATTGAAATCTGTATAAATACACAGTGCATCATCCACTTAATTTTAATAAGAAAAAAGAGGCTCATTTATGCCAAATATCTTCGATAAGATTAGAGGCTTTAATTTGTGGTAATATTATTTATGTGTTTTTAATGATTATGTATGAAACTATATTGACAATAAAAACAAAAACTGCACACGAATATTTGATAAGATAAAATATATATTTTGTTAGTTTTTATTATCAATTTTTTATATTATATATTTCCTCAAACTAATTATTCTTTTATTTCTCAATAGAGTCACATAAAACTATCAAACCATTATTTTTTTTCATTCTATGTTGAAAAACTGCTTTAAAATCATGGTAAGTTTTTATTCGAAAATTCATGCTTATGATTAAAAAAAAACATGTTTTTTTTTTGTCATGGTAGAAAAGAAATGAATTAAAAACAAAAGGGGAGTTATGGCTATCCAAATGCAAGGTTCTCTTCCTTCTAAATTTAAATTATTTGAATTATATATATATATATATATATATATATATTAATTGCTTTTAATTTTTTATTGAAATAATCATATTATTAATACAAAAGATTCATGATTTCATCAAGATAAAAATACTGAATGAACAAAAAAAAGAGAAGAGATTTTGATAGCAGTTGAGATCCCCGGCTGTCCAGGGTGGCCGGATGCCCCCACAAGATTTTGTTTCACGTTACGAGGTCTTCATCGTCATCTAACGAAATAAACAAAGATCTCTGCTTTATATAAAACATAATTTCTTGCTCACAATCTCTCAAAATAATTGATTAATCTCAACAAACATTGCCTCTGCGATGATAACGACAGCAACCGTCGACGACGGAGATCGACGTGAGTATATCTTGATGGATGAAGAGCTAGAAATCAGGCAATGCTTTTTTAAAACCATTCCTCTCTTTGCTTTGAATGAAATCCCCGAAACCTCCTCATGCAGCTATTCATGCAATTCTGATGCTGGCCGGCACGTTATTTATGTGAAATTCTTATCTTACAGTTTTATCTGCGGTGGGCATAGAATGATTTTAAAAAATTAATATGTTCATATTAAAAAATATATATATTTTATAATATATTTTTAAATAAAAAATACTCGTCGAAACAACAACTACTATAATATAATATCGGGATTGGCTCAAAGAAGAAGATGGAGATGGCCAGTCTAGTAAGAGATTTTTGGTAAACGTAGAGTGGTTTTTTCCTTAAAAGAATAAAACCAGTTAATATATATATTAATGCTATAAGTTAAAGGGATATTAATTATTAGAAGTAGCTGCATGTTAGGTTAGCCATAAAACGAGCGTTTAAAACACTCCAAGAGAGTCCACCAAAGTGCCTTTGAGTGCTACCTTGGAAAGCCATTAATGGAGGCACCAACATCACACCTAGTTTTCAACAAAATCACAATTAAGCCTATATAACTTCTCCTTCAAGCGACTAGCAGCTAATATTTGAACATGTCTAGCTAGCTAGCCAGCCAGCTATTATTTCTCTTCGAAAAAGTCATGCAAAACCAGGGAAGACTTTTTTATACCCCCAAACGCATTTATAAACTGGAAACACCGGTAAATTATAAATCCTCTAAAGGTCTCTATATTGACTGTAGTAACAGTGTTTTTTATTTAAAAATATATTAAAATAATATTTTTTTTATTTTTATAAAATTATTTTTAAAATTAGCGCATCAAGACAATATAAAAATATAAAAAAAAATTAGCAAAATAAAATTTAAAATTTAAGAGAATATCATTTCAACTCGTTTTCAAATACTTTTTAAATCATTATGTTTCAACAAGTGAAGCAATTAAAAGAGGAGGAGGAGGAGGAATTTCACAATTGAAATTATGTAATTGTGAAATCTTGACAATATAATTAGCACAAGAGATGGCTTAAATCTAGTGAACATGCAAAGGACAGAACAAGAATACAAGGATATTTCTCTCACGGTCATTTGAGAAAAATTAAGCATTTAATTATTTCAATTTACCCTTTTAATTGAAATGGATAAGTATTGGAATTTTGCCATATAGTTTCAAAAAAGAGCAATATTGCTTTAAAGAAAGAAAAGGAAAAAAAAAAAGCAAAAGCTAATGAACATATACCTTTTTAACAAAAACAAATCAATGAACTTGCTATCATGATAAAATATTTATTTTTTTAGGGTATATTAGTTATTATGAGATTTATCAGAGACAATTCAGTTTTTATTTATCTTATATATATATATATATATAAAATAAAAATTATATACAATTTTTCTCTTTTACCTTCTATATATACTTTTCTCTCTAGAATATGGAAAACCTTCGTCCTTTTCTATCTTTCAAACAAGATTTGATGATGTTCTAAAACCTAGATGCTTAAAAATAAAGTTTTTTAGTGGTTGAAATATAAATAAATGAAATGTTCATTCAATTAAACCTACTTTCCATGGAAAAGGAAGTTGTTAACTTGATGAAACAATCTTGATACCTAAAAAAAAAAACAACAAAGTTCCATTTAAGTGGTTTGGAGACCCTTAAATGCTTAAATTAGAATTTTTGTAGGCAAAAAGTATAATAAATATGCAAAAAAACATTAAATTTTAAGAACAAAGTTATTTGTTCTTGTTTTGGTATCAAATAAATGCTCAGTAAAGAAATGATATGTGTATGTTGAGAATGCAAATTATAAACTCTTTAATCCATGTACCTTGTTTTTTTATTCGAATGAGAGAGGTGGAGAGTCATTATACTCTTGTAATATTAATTAAAGACAAATATCTCTTACACACATATTAATAAGGACAAATATCTTATACACAAACATTAATGTGAGACAAACATTCCTAACATGAATATTAATGAGATGAAGATGTGGTAGGCAATTGAAGACTCTTGTATACCTAAGAGCGTATATTGAGTAGAATCTAGACAAAAGAATTGGGCTTAATAAAAAAAAAACCCTAAAGAAATAAGCGTTGAATTCAAGTCACAAAGTCAATCCTAAAAAGAACCTAGACATGAGTCGGATCTAAGAACATTAGGCAACATGCCTGAATTATGGCACGAGGTCTAAGCTCATAAGGTGTTGGGTGTGCACCCAACGCTTGGACTCAAGAGCATTACCCGAGCCCATTGGCTCTAGGTGTGCCCAACGCATGGGCTCGAGTGTACTACCTAAGTTAACAGAAGCCTTGGGCATGGGCTTGACATTTGAGCTTAGGTGCTACGTCCAAGCTCACGTGTATCAGGATTTGCATAGCACTTAAGCTAATGATCATGACTTAAGTTCAAAAAAAAAAAAGTTTTAAAAGTTTCTTTGGAGTCTAATTCAAAATTAAAACGAGTTTGGATTAACTAAAGTTGTTATTCTAAAAAAAATATTGATTAAGATTAATAAACAAACTTTAAAGAACTTATAAGTTAATCATTTGCGGGTGTCTACACACTCAAAAATAATAGTTTAAAAAGTTAATATCGCTTTTGTTATAAAAGGCTGTGGTTTCCATTAAAGGCGACGACCGCCCATTGTCCATACATAGTTTATGTTCTTAAGAGTGCAAAGAAAAGTCGTACCAATGGGACTGCGTCTTTGTCCTTGAGCTAGTCATATACGTGGCCACTCAAGGATGGTATCGGTCGAGGAGCCATGACGATACTAATAGCGCCGTGAGTGGTGTTTGTTTCTTTTCTTTCAGATATTGTAATATTGGTTCATTATCGATATTTGGGAAATAATATTATCTTGTATTTTCCAGCACTCGCACCCAAGGATTTAATTAATTCAAAAGGCTGAATATGTACATAGATATTAATTGAGTGAGTATACAGCTACAAGCAAGCACGCCCATGAGAGAATATTGGTTGTCATCTTCTTTATATGTGTGTGTGTATATATATCTAGTTATGAGAAATAATAATTTAAATTAAACATATATTTAGATCATAATTTTCAGACCCGGTCCGGTAGCCGGCTCAATCCAAGATCCGGGTTCCGGGTTTTGACCGGATCACTGGGTCACCCGGGTTAATTTTTTTTAAATTAAAATGATATTATTTTAGTAAAAAAAACAAAAATCAACGGGTTGTAGCCGGGTTTTTGACCGGGTCTTGTCTGTTTAACCGGGTCACATTGAGTTTTTTATTTTCTTATTTTTTTTTCAACTCGGTCTAGTTACAGCTCCGGAATGACCGGATCTCGAATCAATCTGTTGAGCCAAATCAGAATTCAAAACTATGATATGGAATTCTGGATGCTAGATAGGTAAGTAAAAATAACGTTGGTGGTCTTTTCTTACAATTAAATACTCACTACCATGCAGCAAACTGTAATAAAAATAAATAAATAATGCTCTCATTAATTTTGCGCACCCGTTTTTTCTTTAATTTTTTTTGAAGAAAAAGAAAAATAGTATCTTATTTCGATTTTCGAGATCCCAACAGAACCCAAAATAACATTATATTAGGACATATTTTTACCAGATACTCAACATAACATGACACTCTGTGTCCGCATACAATACAAGCAGAAGAAAGTACATATAAAACAAGATACCATGATCAGA